>Ga0207905_1000049_pt1 | contig 116364 bp, 88 predicted proteins | sample LinPmetageLP49_FD_184060 | JGI IMG/M metagenome (GOLD analysis project Ga0207905, IMG submission 184060) | Marine viral communities from the Subarctic Pacific Ocean - LP-49 (SPAdes) | ecosystem: Environmental > Aquatic > Marine > Oceanic | place: Pacific Ocean | collected 2011-08-27 | reverse complement strand
CGAACCCCGAACCCCGAACCCCGAACCCCGAACCCCGAACCCAAATTACAGGCACAAAAAAACGGCGCTTAAACAAGCACCGCTTTTAAATGGTTTAGGCTATTTCTTTAACCTTTAACCTTTAACCTAGCTCTTAAGCTACTTTATTTTCTTCGCAGCTCGCTAGGTATTCGTCAAACGTACCTTGAAAGTCAATTACCTGCTTGTCTTTAATATCAACAATACGGGTTGCCAGTGACGATACAAACTCACGGTCGTGGCTTACAAAAATAAGCGTGCCTTTAAAGTCTTTTAGCGCATTGTTAAGTGCTTCAATGGCTTCCATATCCATGTGGTTAGTTGGTTCATCCATTATCAGTACGTTAACGTCTTGCATCATTAACTTGCCAAATAACAAACGGTTTTTTTCACCACCTGAACAGTTACGCGCTTTTTTATTTGAATCGTCTGCGGTAAATAATAAACGCCCTAACATACCACGTACCATTAAATCGTTGTGCTTAGCGGTGCGCCACTGCGACATCCAATCAAACAAGGTTAAATCGTTATCAAAGTCTTTGGTGCTGTCTTGTGGGCAATAACCAAACGTGGCGTTTTCTGACCACTTAACTTCGCCTTCATTGCTTTTAAGCTCGTTAACTAAACAGCGTAAGAAGGTGGTTTTACCCACGCCGTTTTCGCCGATAACCGCCAGTTTAGCACCGGCTTCGAGTAGTAAATCACCACCAGTAAATAACGTTTCACCGTCAAACCCATGGCCAAGCTTGGTTAGCTCAAGCGCTTGGCGATACATTTTTTTGCCCTCATCAAAGTTGAGTGATGGGCTCATACGACTCGATGACTTAACTTCATCAAGCTTAATTTTATCCATTTTTTTAGCGCGCGAGCTGGCTTGTTTCGCTTTAGAGGCGTTAGCACCAAAACGGTTAACAAAGTCTTGTAACTCGTCTATTTCAGCGCTCTTTTTCGCGTTTTCAGCAAGTAATTGCTCGCGTTGTAAGCCTGAAGCTTCAAGGTATTTTTCGTAGTTACCTGGGTAAATACGCAGCTCACCGTAATCAATATCGGCCATGTGAGTACATACCGAGTTTAAAAAGTGACGGTCATGGGAAATAATGATCATGGTGCATTTACGTTGGTTAAGCTCATTGGCAAGCCACGTAATAGTATGAATGTCCAAGTTATTGGTTGGCTCATCAAGTAGCAAAATATCAGGGTTTGCAAATAACGCCTGTGCTAACAGCACACGTAATTTCCAACCTGGGGCTACGTTTGCCATTAAGCCATAATGAAACTCTTTATCGATACCCGCATCAAGCAGAATTTCTTCTGCGCGGCTTTCTGCGGTGTAACCGTCCATTTCAGCAAATACGCTTTCAAGCTCGGCTACTTTCATGCCGTCTTCTTCGCTCATTTCAGGCAAAGAGTAAATACGGTCGCGCTCTTGTTTGACTTTCCAAAGCTCCACATCACCCATAATTACCGCATCAACCACGCTGTATTGTTCAAACGCAAACTGATCTTGGCTTAGGTTACCTAATTTTAGCCCAGGTGTAATAGACACATTACCTGCACTAGGCGTAAGCGCACCGCTTAAAATTTTCATAAATGTCGACTTGCCGCAGCCGTTAGCGCCAATTAAACCGTAACGGTTACCGTTACCAAATTTAGCTGAAATGTTTTCAAACAACGGCTCTGCGCCAAACTGCATCGTAATATTTGCGGTGGAGATCAAAAAAAGTAATCCTAGAAAAATAATGGCAGGGTTAAGCTGCAGCAAGGCGCCGCATAAATAAACAAGCAATAGAGTAAATAATAGGCCGCGAATTATACAGATCCGCGCTTCAAGATGAAAGGTAAAAGAATAATCTACGGGTTCAGTAATGTGGGTAAATGGCTTGTATAGCGGATTTATTTTGCTTAATTAACTCATTTATAGCTTGTAACTCTATTTGGCTAATGGTTTTTTTACTTAGCATTAAATGAATAGAACTCTTATTGATGGCCGCCATATTAGTAACCGCTTCTATTGCTGGGTATTGGTTTATAAAATATTGCGCTGCTAGTTCGTCTTCAATTGCGTAATCAACTCTATTTTTATTGAGCATTGCAAAACGTTTCTCGGCGGTAGGCATCATAATAACGTTAGCGGGGTGGTTCTGTTTAAACAGCTCAAACGCAACGCCATAATAACTGCCACGGTTAACCGCCAAGGTTAAATCTTTATAAAAAATATCGCTAATGTTATTTAAATCAGGCGATTCGGTGTATTTATACAGGCGAACTACTTCATCACGATAGGCATCGCTGAAATAGGCAAAATCAGCTCTTGCTAATGTTTTACTGGCGGCAAAAATAACATCAATACGGCCTTCTTTTAATTCTTCAAAAGCGCGCGATGAGGTAGGCAGCAACATAAATTTTAAACAAAAAGATGAGCCGTTAAAAATCGTGTTTAACACGTCAATTTCAACGCCCGTCAGGTTACCGTTAACGGCAATTACATAGGGTGGCCAATTGTTTTCATTTGTGCCTACTTTAAGTGTTTTAAAGCAAGCAAATACGTTACAGCTGCTAAGCAGTAATACAACAAAAGCGACTTTAAGCATTTTATTACTCGAGGCTACAGCGTTATCATTACTAAAGTATAAACTAGACTGCAAATTTAGCTCGTTTTACATCAATTAAGCAACAATGCTGGCTTCCTATGTTTTACTAATAATGGCAAGTACGTTAAATAACGCTATCGTGTGTTTAGGGGGTTGGCACTAGCCCTAACGACGCCCTATAAGCTTTTAGCTGTTTGTCGCGGCCAATTTCATCGGTTAGTTTATTCCAGCCTTGTTCTATATTAATCACAGTTTGCTCAACAGACTGGGTGTGCCTTAGGTATTTAGCCACTTCAGTGTCGAGTATGTCTCTAAAGTAGCGGTTGTTTTCAAAAATTCTCAAATCAAGAATAATATTGGCGTTATTAACGGTTTTAGAAATAGAGCCCAAGTAAAAATGCAGCGTACTTTCACTCATGCCTTGTTTAAGCCAGTTTTTGTGGTTAACCAATTGAGAGGTACGATACGGGTTCATACCGGTGGCACCTATGGTTACATCTTCATTCGATTGCAAAGGCTGAGTAACATACGACAAGTAGTTATAAGCGAGGTCTTTTTTGTGTTTTGAGCTGGCATTATTAATTGAGCCTACCCAACCACCAAAAGCTGCATAAGGAGCATAGTTAATATCGCCAATGGCAAACGGACATAAGTTAGCATTGCAACGTTCAAGCTGGCCTGTTTTACGGTTTAATACCTCAGTAGCTCCGGGCAATATACTCACCCCTGTTTTGTTTTTCACTTTAGACTCAGGTAATACGGCCATAGTACCAATGTCGCCCCATTCAATGGCTAAGGCGCAGCGACCGCTTATAAACGCATACCTTACATCATTGGTATCAAAGTTAAGCTCATCAGCAGAGCCAAATTCAGTGGTTTTTTTATAAATTTTTAAGGCTTTTTTAAAGGCATCGTTATTCACTAATGGCGCCATAGTTCTTGTATTAAAAAATATGCCTTGAGAAGTGCCTTTGCTTTGCAAAAAACTGCCCGCAATCGAAAGCAAAGACCAATAAGATTGCTCATTGGCTTTTTTAGAAATGCACGAACCAAAATCGCCCTCGCCATCCCCGTTCATATCAACGCCATTTAATTGCTTAGCAATAGCAAGGTAATCATCCCAGGTTCTAGGTGGTGCCAAACCATATTTTTCTAAAATATCGAGGCGGTAATAAAGTAAATGTATATCACCATCGAGCGGAATCGAGTAAATTTGGCCGTTATATTTAGAGCTAAAGTCTCTAAAAAAACGCGATACATCATTCCATTCAATTAAAGAGTCGGAGGCTATGTAATTATCTAAACGCGCTAAGTAATTATTTTCTGCAAAATCCACCATCCAGAGTGAGGCGTAGGCAATAATATCGTATTGGCTCGTTGGCGAGCTTAAATCTTTGTTTATTTCGTTATATAACTGGCCAAAAGGCACTTTGGTGACATTAACTTTAATACCAGTTTGTTGTTCAAACTCTAAGCCTCGTTGAATTAAAGGTTTACTAATGAGGGTGCCTAAATCAACTGTAAGCACATTGAGCTGGGTAGTGGCTTGTTGTGGTGTGCTTGGTTGGCTTTCTATTTTAGAGTGGGGCAGGGTAATTTGTGCAACGCATTGAAAAGCCAACATTAAGCTTATAACTAAAGCAAATACAACTCTCATAAAAAACTCAACCACAGCAATATGTAATTACTACTCTAGTCTATATTTTGCGGAAAGGGAAAAGGCAGATAGTTGTAAGCAATAAACAACGCCTCTAACTCACCACTGGCAAGTAATTTTGCAAATCCGGCGTCAAAAATTTGTGCTAACTCGCGGCCTTTGGCGTTATCGGTAAAGGCAATGTATTGTTTTACAGGCACAATGTTTTCGATTTGATACTGCTGTGGATCAAAATTCATTTTTGATAACTCAGTGGCGTTAGCAATCAGGGTTTGCTGCAGCGCTTTACGGTTATCTAAAAAGAAATCAAGCCTATCGAGCTTAAGCATTTTAACGCCTTCAATTCGCTGGGTAACCTGCTGCAAATCAATCGGCACATACAAATAATTATTGTAGTTAGCGCCCCTTAACGTACCCACCGATCTGTTTTGTAACGAATACTCGCCTTGCCAATTTTTAAACCGGCTTTTTTTAAACATCGCCGACACAAAAGTAATATCGTAATGCCACACCGGAAAGTACAAGCCTTCCACCTCATTTTGCCTTGCGCTTAACATGGCATCGGCATTGCCATTGGCCGTCCATCGATAAGCACGAGACTGAGGCACAATCATAATATTAAGTTCAATCGATTGTGCAGCAAAAATTTTAGTAAGCATATCAACATATAGGCCAGAGCCGTCTTTTTCTACCAGCCCGTCAATGGTGTCGGTAGCCAGAACAATTTTTTTAATATCGCTCGACGCCCAACCACTGCTAGGCACGCCTAAACAAAGCGCTAAAAGTACAGCTAAACACCACCTAAACCTAACATTCATTGTAAATAACACCTCGGTACTTAATCACAGCAACACCAACAGTATATTCATACTAGAAAAAGTTGAATAACGATCTTATGGGTAAACATAGCACACTATAATGACCAATAAGTGAACGGTGTAAAATAGCATCATTTTAACTCTAAAGTGGTTAATTAATAACTCTGTTTTTAAGGGGGTTAAAGCAAGTGTTTGCAGAGTTTAACAAGCGATAATGATTTAAACAGTTGCGGGTGTTTTTTATACAACCTAAACCTTTTCAAAGGTGTAGAGCTATTAGGTAAAAGTGTAAATAACATGGATTTATAAGGTTAAACAGTGCTTTTTTGTAATAAAAACATACTACTTAGGGCGTATATATTGCTGTGGCTCTATATTTTTAAATGTTGATACTGTAGATTAGTTATAAATGAATACCAGATTAATAGCTCGCGCTGTTAATAAATAAACCAAGGAGCGGTTTTATTAAACCGCATTACGTTGGATAAAGGTCAATTATGCGGTTTAAAGAAGCCCTCAGCGTTTTATCAAAATCATCACCCTATGCTGTGTCTACAGAACGAGACAGCAAAAATAAAAGTCAGCTTGATGATGTAAAAGAATATTTGTACATCAAAATGCCAATAGCTGTTGATGTAGAGAAGAAGATATCAAGCTTTTCATCAGGTAAACCAGAAGTATTGTTTTTATGTGGTAGCAGTGGCGATGGTAAATCAGAAATATTGACTGATTGCAAAAAGCGTTTTAGTAATCGAGCTCACTTCCACTTAGATGCAACTCACAGCTTTGATCCTCGCGAAAATGCAATTCAAACCTTAGATAAAGTGTTTGAAGAATTTGAGTCAGGTACTATGCCACTTATCGTTGGTATTAATACCGGTATGCTGGGAAATTACGCTGAGGAAGGCTCGAACGAAAAATTCAAACAAGTAATAAAAAATTATTTATTAAATAAAAGTTTAACTGAAGACATAACCTTTATAAATTTTGAAGATTACCCTAAATTTTTTATTGATAAAGAGGGATATACTTCTGAGTTCGCGCAAAAGTTACTTCAAAAACTAACAGCAAAAGATGACAATATTATTCGTCAGATTTTCGATAAAGAAAAATCAGAACAAACGAGCCAAGCTAGTAAAAGGCTTCAAGCTAATTATGAGCTCTTGAGTGTCCCTGAAGTACAAAAAACTATAATTGAACTCCTGTTTAAAGCGCGATTAATGCGGGATCAATTTCTGACTGCTCGTGCGTTACTCGATTTTATTTTCATGTTATTGGCTGGTCCTGGTTACCTCTTCGATAACCTTTTTTCCGGTGGCGATAATGAGTTGGCAAATAAAATAATTGAGTTTGACCCTGCGCATTTAAGAACAAAAAAAATAGATCGTTTTATATTAGCTAATGATCTGCACCTGCCAGATCAAGAGTTTACTGAATTTAAAGAGTTTTTAAAAAGCTTAGGAATAGAGACGTTAAATAGCAGTCTTTCTTACTTACGTTTATTTTATATTCTTAAAGGTGGTCATTTCTCTAATGATTATCATGCTAAATTCGAACAAGATTTCAATGAATCCCTGATTGAACAGTACATAAATGTATATCAATTACACCGAGATTTTGACAATAGCACAGAGCATAAAAGACAGATTAAAGACTTTTACAATAATACGCTTCGCACAGCTATACGAAAATATAATAACCGCAACGCGCCTAATCTAGATAAAAGTCATTATCTAATATCTGAGCTAAACGGCTTCCAGTTAGTTTCAGAGTTAGAAATTAAGGCCGATTTAAAGAGTATTTCAAACTTCTTACCAAAGTCATCTGCAAGTTTTACGGCTTTTATTAAAGTTCAAGAGCGCTCACTAGCAATCCCAGTAAACATCAACTTATTACGGTTGATGAAAAGAATTGCCGATGGTTACCGACCAAATAAACACGATAAAAATACCGTTGTACTCTTAGATGAATTGATAGATGAAATTGCACAAGTGGCAAATCAAGTTTCAACGTTACATATAATCAAAGAAAATAAACACTTTACTATCAAAAATATTGATGACGAAGAGTTTGAAGTGAGTGGGCTATAAAATGATTAAAGAAACTTTAACACCACCTAACAATAATGCATTTAATACATTTTTACCCTTAAGAACAAAAGACAAGCACTATAAGTTTTGTTGGGAGACAGTACTAGGTTATTTCGTCCATGTTTTATACGCAAAGTCATTGGTAAATGGCGACATAGAGCATTTCAAAGGTTTATGTGAAAAGCGCTTTTCAACAAAATTAGACGAACCTGAATTTTGGACGGTACTGGAAAAAATGTATTTTGATAATGAGCAGTTATTTAAAATATCACCAGAGCTGCTTATATTTAAAGCGCTAAAGAATGAAGTCGATACTAATAGCAAAAAATTAGGAGACATGTTTGTTGGCCTGTTAAGTGGTTTAACACTCGATAGCTCTCCAGTTAACGATTTAAATTTTTTAGAAAAAGAGATAAAAGCTGAATTTGATAGCTTCTATGTATCAGGTAAATCAAAAACACCTCTTAAAACAGAGCTCGCTTATATGCCATTTTTAAGTGAGTTGTTTAAACAAGATTTACAATTTTTAAATAAAAGACCTCACTACTTACTCAACAACTTTAATTCTGTTATTCGCTTATATGGATTTTTATACATTTCGCAAATGGCGCTGAATATAAAAAATTGGGCAAATGGTGCCCCAACAAGCAAGCCCTGCTTTTTTATTATTGATAACGAAAAGGCAAGCGACGAACGCTCACAAGTTAAAAACTTTGGTTATAGCCAGCTTCATGAATACCTAGAATACCTATTCCCTTACTTATTTATGAATGAAGCTATACAAACCAAAGGTGAAGTTAAACCCCTTTGGCAGCTATTTGAATCTATCAACGAAAACGATGTGACTAAACTAAATCAATTTGGTCGTGATTTTGTAGAAGATCGTACTCAACGCAAATGGTACAACACCGAGCAAAACTGGCTAGATTCAAGCGATAAAAAAGAAGTATTACAGCAATTACTTAGCTTTTCTCATGCGCAGTTCGATAATAAAAAAGGTCGCTTAACTGAATATAACGACACCGTGGTTAAGGGCACGTTGAGTAATATTTTAGACCCATTTATTCAGCGACGAGGCCGTGCAGGTCAAGTACTTACGTTTAATCAAGATTACATAGTGCTACTAACAAACCTAGCCATTGGCGAGCGCGATAAATTACGTTTTCACGAAATTATTAAGGAATTTGAAGCAAGGGGCGTGTTTTTTGATAAACAAAGCCAGCAATCTTTAATCGATTTTTATGAGCGAATGGGTAACGTAGAAAGAATGAGTGATAGCGGAGATGCAGTATATGTTAGAAAAACAGTTTGAAGAATTTTTAGTTAGCCACTTTAATGATTGGGCAGCTGAAGAGTTGAAAGTTGGTTTTCGTTATCAGTTCACAAGTCCTGATAGTGATAAGGGTTTTGCACTTTATCAAGCCTTTATGAAAATTGCAGACAATAGCGTAACTGTAAAAGGCATTGAGTTAAAAACGGTGCAGTACGGTGATGTCGAATTAATTCCTGTATACGAAGGTGAAAACTTTACAGAAAACTACATAGCACACCTACGTGATGTTGTTTCAGCTATGGAAGGTGAAACGAAAGGCACAGCATTGTTAATCATCCATAACTCTATGCTCGATACGTTAAAAAATTCGACAGAAGATGTAGCGCAGCCAGGCGTTGTTTGGGACCCAAAAAATATCAAGCTACTGCTACATAAAGAAATAGATCAAACTGATGAAAAAGCGAAAGTTTCTGAATGTTTACTCGACTATCACTTTGATGAAATAGTTGAAGACGAAGCCACTATGTTTGGTTTTGAAAAACTATATTACGCAATTGCAGATGGCGACTTACAGTTCCATGAGCTTGGTTTATTAAACGATGACCAACTTTCGCAAGAAGGCTGGGAAGGCGAGCAAATTAGCTTGCGCTTAAAAGAAAATAAAGAGCTAAGCGATAAACTTGACTTCATCACTCATCATTTTCCAAATGAACTGCAAGACAAATTGTCCGCTTTAGATTTTAGTGAAAAATTTATTAAAGAGCATTTTCCTGAGGGGAATGTAGAAAAGTACAAGGAAAGCCTCGACATAGGTGAATGCTTTACAGAACAACAAAAAAATCGAACTAACCTATTAGAGCTTGAAAGCGAAAAAGCGCCTTACATTGAACTACTTGCAAAAGCAAAGTCAGAAAAAGGGGCTGGAGTCAGAGAGCGCCACCTAATATTAGTTTTAGAGCCAGAGCAGCACACATTTGAATTAGAGCTTTGCTTTATCAACCAAAAGTTAAAAGATAGTTTTTGTAAAATTCAACAAAATAAAGAGCTGCCAAATGTTGATATAACAATTAAAAACCCTGGCGGAATCAGAAGTCGAGCAGTACTTACAAGTAGCTTTGACGGACAAGCTCGCTATTTTAACTTTCGTGTTAAAACCGATAAACCAAAAGAAACTCATAATTTCAAAGTATTAGTAATTAGTAAAAACGATTTTTACATTGACGGCTTTAAGCATACTTACTTAGTTGACCCTGCAAAACAGTGGTTAACGTTGCAAACTGATGAGCAGTCGTTACAAATAAGCGAATTAACTAGTACTAGTGTTCTGGCAGAAAACAACCAAGTATTTGATTCGAATGCCGTAGGTATTGTTGATTTTAAAAAGCTAGCAACTGAATCGGATGAAATTAACTTTACCGTACAAGGCTCGATTAGCCAATTAACATTTAATGTTGAAGGGGAAGTCTCTACCGATACCTTGTCATTACCTTTATTGTTAGATCAAGGGCGCTTTAATCATTTATTTAATGATGATTACTTCGGGCAATTTAATCGCAGTAAAAATAAAGTACTTATTGACGGAAAAGAAGTCGCACCTAAAGCTAAGCGGTTAACCTTATTGCAAAATGAAGCTGAGTTACTTGATAGCTTAACCCTAGCTAAGCTTGCTAATGGCAATGATATTAAACTACAAGACTTAGAATCACATTATGCTGATTTATACTTTGCTTACCGTGACTTATTTGATTATTTAACACATACAAAATCGTTGTTGAGCTTATCGGGCTGGGGTGTAAAACTTAGAGCACTTGCTACTCAAATAGTTGAAACTTATCAAGCTGCTATTGATGAAATACCCTACCACGCACCACTTTTAGAACAGCATAAGTTACTTGTGAATATTGGCTTTGCAGATTTTGATGAGCAAACTTATATTACGCCATATCATCCACTGGTACTTGCTTATAATTGCAACTTAGCAAACGTATTAAGTAAAGATAAGGATGCAACTGGTAGTTTTAAAAAATTGCCTCCAGTTACTATTCAGCGCCTAACCGCTCAAGGGCTTTTACCTTTTGTGTACGACCTTGTGCATGATTTTTCGTATAACCACGCTGAAAAAGAAAATGTATTCTGGTCAAAACTTGTTCCACAACAAGAAAGTAGCTATGACTTTGTACGCACGCTTGTTAAAGATAAAGTAGGCAAATTTACCACCGCCTTTAAACATTTATTTGTAGCCGGTAGTAAAACAACGCTGATTATTAACTCTGTCAACAATCAGCAAAATAAAGAGCTATTTTTAGGGCTGATTGACTACATCAAGCTCAAAAAAAATAAAGTTACCAATATTCATGTAAATTTATACGACGAAGCGCAGTGTTATACATGGTTTGACAGGTTTGCAGACATGGCAAGCTATGATGACTTAAAAGAGCTCTGTGAGTTAAACAAAGGCGCTGCCCGTGAGCAGGCCGATAGCATAATCGATTTGCTGAGAACACGTTTAACGTACAGTAAATTTGAGCACGAAAAAGGCCAAAAAGAGCAGCATTATGCACATATGTCGTTTTTTAAAAACAACGAACGCGTGCAAGCGACTGACGTTGATTTATTAAAACAAGAAACAGGTGTTGTTTGTCATGGCTTAATGCCAGGTGAGTCTGCATCAAATAAAAATGGCAGCTATTACACATCGTTTGGCCTAAAAGGCATTGATGTTGATAGTGCACCACAATTAAAGCTAGTTGCTAAATATAGTGGATTAATCAAGCCTGCAAAGCGCCATCATGAAGAGTACAGCGAGTCTAAATCTCAAGCACTCGTGGTTACTGAAAACTTTAAAACGTTATTAGAGCGCTCTTACGAGAACTCAATTTGGACCACAATAATCGATCCTAAAGTAACCTTAGAGTTTTTTGAAAATCAAAAGAACATGGTGCTAATTCATTATTCTGATAACTACACAAACTCAGTTAATTACGATGCAATAACCGTAACTAAACAAACCGATCTATACCACAAAGTGCTCGAAAACGACGAGGGCGGTATTATCGAAGAGTTTAATGCCTTTAATGGTGAATGGTTGCTAAACCTAGTCACGGCAAACGACAACGAGCGAAAAGAAAAGCGCGGCATTATCTGTGCCTATAAATACGTTAACTGTTTAGTCGCAGACTCTGATATTACGTGGGTGCCCCTTTCTATTGCGGAAGTTATTCGTGTGGCAGGTAACTTAGGGCTGAATATGGCTGATAGCGATTTATCGCGCCACGCGCAAGGCTTTAAGAAAGGTGTTATCTCAGACGATATTTTATTTGTAGGCTTTAAAGACCAACAAATGATTTTACTGCCAGTTGAAGTTAAAACAGGTAAGCGGCAAACACACAGTAAAGGTGTTGAACAAGCCAAAGAGCTAAAGCAATACTTTGAAGCACTTCTTGGGCAACAAACACTTGCAGGGCATTTATACCGTGGCTTATTTATGCGCCAAGTATTAATGCAAATTGATAAGTACAAGCTTTATAAAGTGTATAAAGAGGGTTACTTCAATAGCATTGAGCAACGCAGTGCGCAGTGGCTACAAGGCGATTATGAACTTGCAGAACTTGTAGATTACCCAGCAGGCTTTTTATTTGTAAATGTGGAAGATCGCGACTTTACAAAAGCATCATTCCTAAAAGTGCACAACATACTCAAAGTAGAGCTACCAGCGGGCAATTTATCTCACTGGGTTAAAACCCCAATGCAGAATTTATTAGCCGACTTAACCCCTGCTAAATTACACCATATTGATGCGCAATATATTTTAACTAAGAGCGCAACAACGCAAAAAGTAGTACTTGAACAAAACGCTAAAGCTGATGATGAAACTGAGCTTACAAAAACGCAAGGTACAAGAATTACAGCATTAGATGACATTTCACTAACTAACAGTGATAGTAAAAGTGCAGAGCAAGCAAATCCTACAGAGGTTAAAGAGGCAAACACAAACAACTTAGATATGGCTGCGACAACGACACGTAAAAAAATGAGTGAGAGCGATTTAAGCGCTATCTATCAGCAAATTATCGATTGTTACTACAGCCATAACATTACGTTACTCAAACCCGATAATGTTGAACCTTATATTGAAGGCCCAGCCTCTATTTTATTCAGAGTCGGCTTAAACTTAGGTGACAAACCTGAAAGCGTATTTGCCAAATCGCAATCACTTAAGCTCGCGTTAAAACTAGAGCAAGAACAAGATGTAGGTTTTGGTATAGATAAGGGCTGCATTACAATTGATGTACCAAAAAGCCAAGAGCAACGTTACTTTGTAGACCAAAACGACATTTGGTCAAATTGGCAACGCCCGCAAAATGCGCTTGAGGTACCGCTAGGTGAAGACCGTTTTGGTGAAGTAATTAAACTTAACTTTTCATCCTCAAACTGCCCGCATTTACTTATTGGGGGGACGACCGGCAGCGGTAAGTCAGAAGCGTTAAACACTATTTTATATGGCATGGTTGAGCATTACACGCCAAGTGAATTAAAGCTGATGCTAATAGACCCTAAAGGCACAGAGCTTAACGATTTTGAACGTTATCCTCATTTAATAGGGCGCATTGGATTTGATGACGAAGACGCGCTAGAACTATTAACCCAAGCCGTAGCTGAAATGCAATCACGCTATGCGCAATTTAAAGCGCAAGGTGTAAGGTCTCTGCCAGACTATAACGCCAAAGTAACACCAGAAGAGCGTATTCCTTGGTGGGTATTAGTGCTTGATGAATATGCCGATTTAACATCAGATAAAGACATGAAAAAGGATATTGAAGCCGAACTTAAACGCTTAGCGCAAAAAGCCCGTGCTGCCGGTATCCACTTAATTATTGCCACGCAAAAACCAAGTGGCGATGTAATCAGCACAAATTTACGTTCTAATCTGCCTGCTCAACTTGCATTGCGAGTTAAAAATGGTACTGAAAGCCGTGTGATCCTTGATGAACAAGGCGCGGAAGTACTTAATGGTAAAGGGGATGCTTACCTAAAATCAGAAGGTAAGTTGGTTAGAATTCAGTGTGCTAGGGTTAGCTAAATTATAAGGGAGCTTTATGAGTAATAGAAATGTTGAAACAAATTTACAATCCTTAGAAGATCAATTAAAGCAATTTGATAGGATCTTAATACCTCAGTATCAAAGAAGTTATGACTGGGGGGAAGATGAAGTTTCCACTTTCTGGTCAGATATCAGAGAATCGATGAATCAAGATAGAGATAGCTATTTCATCGGTCCAATTGTTACCAAATTGGCTGAAGATAAAGAATTAGAATTAATCGATGGGCAGCAAAGGATAACAACGTCGCTTTTAATATTGAGTGCTGTTAGAAGGTTCTTCACTGAGGAATTTGAAAAACAGAAAGATAATATAAAACTGCACGATTATGCCAAAATTTTAGAAAAAAGATTCGTTTTAAGTGATAGTTTAGAAGATGAGAATAACGGTCAAAAACGTTACGTCATGAATGAAGAAAATATGCCCATATTTGATGATTTTATTGTAGAAAGTAAAGATGATGAGGCAGTAAGCACTAAAAGGAAAAGTTTTAGGAAGGAGCATACCAATTATAAATTGTTAAATGCCTACTTGAATATAAGAGATAATATAAGAAAAGAGTTAGATAATGACTTTGATGAAGATTTTCTTAAATCATTAGTTAAGTTTGTTTTTTCAAAATTAAAATTAATAAATATAAAAGTAGGCGATGAATCTGATGCTTTTCTGATTTTTGAGACTCTAAATGATAGAGGTAAGGCTCTAGATACCATAGATTTAATTAAGAATGTCATGTTTTCAAAGGTTAAAGGGACAAATTTTGATCGGGTTAAAAAAAATTGGATCATTATGCAAAGTAACCTAGATAAATCTGAGAGCCCGAATGAGTTCTTGAGCTCTTTTTGGGTAAGCCAAGTTGATAAATTCAATAAAATGAATTTATTTGATGACATAAAGAAAAGGTTAAGTAAATCTGATAGAGAAGTTGTTAAGTTGTCTGAGCTTATGTTGAAGTTCTCAGAGGTTTATAATGCTGTTAGAAATACAAAAGATGATTATTGGCAGGATTATGATCCAATTGTAAGACAAAAAATAAGTGATCTTAAAATAATTAAAGCCAAAGCTATAACTCCGATACTGATGGTTGCAGCAATCAAGTTTAGTAAAGAAGAATTTAGAAAATTATTAAATTATTTAGTCGTTATACAAGTCAGATACATTCTGATTTGCGAAGAGGGAACTCAAAAGTATTCTGCGGAACTGACTAAGATACCTAGAAAAATTCATGATGGTGATCTTGTAAAAGCAAGGAAAGTATTTGACCATCTAAATGCTGCAGGTTTGTATATGTCAGATGAAGACTTTAAAAAAGCATTTGCAGAAATATCCATATCTGACACAAAAAAGGTTAAGTATCTTTTATCTGAAATAGAACACTACATGTCTGGAGCCGATAGAGTCGTTAATCCAAATGGTTCTATTGTTAATATTGAACATTTAATCCCTAAAAATGAATCTCAAAACTGGACCAAAAAGATAACTAAGATTGAGCCTGATGAATATTCAAAGCAAGTAAATCGTCTGGGGAATTTATTTTTAACCAATGCAAAGATTAATGGAAAAATGAAACAATATGATTTCTTAACAAAACAAGAAATTCTATTCAGTATTCCATGCGAATTTGAAACTACTAAAACTTTAAAAAACGCTGATTTATGGAATATTGATAAGATCAAAGAAAGGCAGGCAGAGCTTGCAAGGAGCGCAGTCTCTACCTGGCGTATTTAAGTTTTCGAAATACTGAAACTAATCCCACGATTTAAATGTAACTTAACAAAATCGCCAAAGTGCACATCTTCAAGATTTGCACTTTGTTTTTGATAAGCTTCTCGTAGCACTGCTAAATATACGTCAGCATATTCACCAGCAAACACTTTCCAGCTCATTTCTACATTGCTGTCTGATGGAATATCTTCAACAGGGGGGATTGAATCTTCAGCGAGCGACATACACAGCGCCCAGCGACACAGTACGTTCCAGTTTTCTATGCCCGTTTTACTTTTAAGGCGAACGAGTTGCTGTTTTTGCTTTTCAGAGAGCTTAATTGAGTCAATTGTATGAAGTGCGGTATTCATTAAAAGTACCCCTCAGTAAAGGTTGAGGTTTGTTCTTGCTCGTTGTAACTAATGTGGTATTCACGGCAAATAGCAGGCTTTAATTGCGCGTAGTATTGCCCTGTTATTTCTTCATCGGTTGATAATAAAATCACTTGGCTTGACGCTTTAGGGAAGTAGTTATTAATTAGCTTACTACGGTGCTTCCCATCTAATCGACCCAGTGGTGTATCGATCACCGTTGGGATTTCTTTACCAGATGCTTCTGCTAGTCCCCACAAAATTGCGATAGCGAGTAACTGCCTTTCACCTGCTGATAAGCGGCTTGGCGACATTGGGTTACTATTGGTATCGAGTAACGTCAGTTTGAATGAATCTGGGCAAATTTTAACGCCGGTAATTAAGTTGTTTTTACGAGATAGATCAAAAAACTTAGCAGCAATGTGTTCTTCAAGCCCTGTTACATTTTCACGTATTAACTCATCTGCGAATGACTTCATGGTATTTTTAAGTTTACCAATGTGTTCAGCTACTTGAATTGAACGCTTTTGCTCGAACGTGTCTTTGCTTTGCTGGGTTAACAGGTTTGCGTAACGAGTGTTTAATACTTCGTCACGTGCTTGTGCTTGATGTAATAGCTGCTGTTTTTGTTTTATTAACACAAAATCGTTTTTAAGCTCGGCTTCAAGCCCGGCAAGTTCACTCAATAAATGTTGCACAGTTTCGTAGTCAGGGATCGACTCTAACTTTTTATCAAACAATGCTTGTTGCTCTAAGAGTTCTTCGCGCGCTTTTAGTAAGTTTGAACGCTCTAACTTATCTTGCGTAATTTTTTCATCAAGGCCATTAAAAATGGCAGCGTTACTGCCAATGTAGCACTCTGTGTTTGCGAGCTCTTCGCGCTCTTGAGCCAAACTAGCCATTTTATTATTGAGGGCTTTAAGGGCGTTTTCAGGCACGTTTTCGTTAATTAGCGTTTGCTTAATTGTGGTTTCGTACTCTGTTATAGCACTTTGAACAACATTGGCTTGTACTGCTTGCTCTTCTTTTTTAATTTGTGCTTGCGTACTTGCTATTAAATTAGGTATTAAACCAAGCGGTCCGCACCCGGCATCTAGTTTTACGCGCTCAGATAAATTGGCTTTGAGTTTTTCTTCAATTGCGCCTAATTCAAATTTTATAGAGTCGCGCTCTTCAATTAAGTGAGCACCTGCAGAGCGCACTTTTTGACGGGCCTTATTAATACTTAAATTGGTATCGCTCGCGCGCTTTTCTAGTGCTGCTATTTCTGTTTTAAAGTTTGAAACAAGTGTTGATTGGTCGCCAATTTCGGCCTCTAAGGCTTCAACTTTGGCAATAACGCTGCTTTCTAAATTATCGCTTTTGCGCTTACGTTCAACGTTGTTTAAATCAATATGCAGCTGTGAAAGAAGGTCTAGCCCAAGTAAGTTTTCAATACCTGTCTTTATTAAATCGGCACTTCTATCTGGGTGTGCTAGGTTTTCAATTTTTTCGCCATCAAAAAAGAATAAGTCAGAAAGGCTTAGCGGAATAAATTCGTTAACAAACTCATCCCAATATTGGCTTAGGTGGCTATCTTCTTCTTTGTTGCAATAAACTGTTACTTTGTCTTTAACGTCTTTTGTGTTGGTTTTCCAATTACGTACAACAACAAACTCTTTGGTAGTGGTATCGGTTGTGTGTGTAAACGTAAGTGAAATTTCAACAATATCATGATCGCCAATATAGCGATTTTTGGTGCTACTTAAAAAGCTACTATAAGACTGATGCCCACGGTTAGAACACTTTGCATGCTTACCATAAAGCACGAGTTGTAATGCATCTAAAAAGGTTGTTTTACCGCCGCCGTTTAAACCACCAAATAAAATAATAGGTTTATCTTTTGCTGTGGTTAAATCAACTTCGTGACGTCCCTGATAAATACCAAAGTTTTCAAGGGTGAGTTGTTTAATTATCATCGTGTACCTCTTCAAAATCGATAAGTAGTGAGCTGTAGCCTTGTTCTTTTATCGATTTAGTTACCATGATGATTTTTTCTTGAATTGCAGCTTTATCATCTTCAGTTAAATTTGGAGAATTATTTAGTTGTATTTGTAAGCGATGGCGTTCACGCTCTAATGCAAATTGCTTTGCTTCAAATAAGTTATTAAACGCGCCTTTATCGAGGCTTTGCGCAAGCTCGTCAGAGAGTTTTGCTCTTCGTAATTGGTTTTTATGCTTATTAGCAATACTCATTACTGAGCGCATTTGTTGGTAGAGCAAGCCGTCTTCGTCGCCTTGTTCTTGGCAGTGCGCTTTTAATTTATTGAGTACATCTAAATTCAGAATAGGGTGGTGAGCGCGTTGCTTTCCTGGGTATTCTTTTTTAAGTACTTTTTGGTAAATTTTTGGCACGCTGTCTTCTGCTTCGTGCTTTTCTTCTAGCCAAATTCGGCGAATTTCTTCTAGGTCTTCAAGTGGCAGTAGTTCAAGGTCTTTAACTTCTTCAGGCCCAAGTTGTTGTACAGCCACTTGGGCTTCTAATACCTTGCCTAGTAAATGCTCTCTGAAAGATTGAATATATGGGCCAGGCACTAAATCAGCCCCGTGTTTAGATACATGCACGGTTAGGTTTCCGTTCATGCGCCTAAAGTCGCGATTTGCCTTGTCGCGCGTTAGCTTTTCAATTTTCTTAGCGCGGTTGGCATCGTTTACTTCAATTTCGTTACGAAGCGCTACAAGTGGATACATCCACTCTTTTTCATCGTCGTTAGCAATCATGGCATTCATTGATTTATCTTCAGAAACCATAGTACACACGTAACAACCAAAACGGCTATCGCCACAACTTTGCGTTGATTTATCTACAACAAGAGGGCATTCCCCTCCTTCTGTTGCGCCTTGGTACATACCCATCAAGTCATGATTTGGGAAGTTCCATGGGTTATCTACGCTGTTTAAATAAACCCAAACATCGTCGTTACTCCAGCTAGCAATAGGGGTGTAAACCCACACCCGCTCAAGTGAACCGTTTTCAGTTAAACCAAGCGCCTTACGTGTATTGGTAGTTGAGCTTTCAAAGCGTTCCATACTTGCTGCACGCGCTGTACTTTCGGCTTTACGTGTACCTAGTACTAAAATAGCTTCGCCGTTTTTATCTGCCATATTTTGAATAAACGTATTAGATGGCGATATTTTTAAACGATCAGTACACCAGCGAAATTTATAACGTGGCGCAGGGTAGCCTTTACCGATTAGATTAACCCAAAAGCGGTCTTTAACTGCTGGAGTTAAGCGATGCGGAACGATAGGTAAGCCTTGCTCGTCTGCTTGTTCTTTCATGCGCTGTAGAGACTTGCCTACCCACATTGCAACAATTGGGTTTTCTACAAGCGTATCGGTACTGATTACATGTACTTTTTTCTCGCATTTACCTTCTTGTGCTAGCTCTTGCAGGGCATACCATGTGAGCTGCAATATAGCAGTTGAATCTTTACCGCCGCTGTAACCAATTACCCATGGGATTGAGTCACTTTGGTAAAGCATTTTTATATGATCGATGCTCTGACGAATCGAGCTTTTTAAGCCTGTTTCGCCAAAGGCCGAATGGAACTGTACATCTTTATCAGTAGCCATTTCGTTCCTCTGTGAATGATTTTTCTACCGACTTTTCTTTGTCGGTAAGTGGTATTTTTAAATAAGTTTTTATTTGGATGCAGGTAAGCTCAGCTGCTTTGCGATTATTTGTCATCGACTTGTTATTTACACAGCGGCGATTCCAATCAGAGTTTTGGCGACTCCAGTTTATTTTTTGTAAGCCTTTTAATTTACTATGCCATTTTGGCTCATTATTTAGTAAATAAAATCCTAATAAACCGAGGGCATGAAAGGTTACTGCATGGGCGTGTATTGACTCGTCACGTAATTCTCCACCCGATGCTTTGTCATCACATACAAGTTGCCAAGCAGGCATATTTTTGAGCACCTCATGCCAAAACTCGTAAGCCACCGGAATTAAAGACTCATAATTGCTTTTGGTTATTGTTCCAAGTAAGTATTTACTCGCTTTATTCACGGCACTATGGCTAATTAGTTTTTTAGAACGCGGCCCTAAATTACTTTTTTCCATATGCACTAACTTTGTAAATTGTTCACTTCTGAATATGATTGTTTTCGAAAGAATTGCATCTGGTTTATCGTCGTAAGTGATGCTCAATGAGCTATCGGTTTTTACTGGATAAAGATTAAGGTCTTTAAAAATTCTTTGTCTCTCTTCAAGTGACTTATTTGTGAAAAATACGACAGAAATAGTTTCATCCGCTAGTGTTGGATCTGCTTTTAAAGCTTCTAATATTGCAGCATTACGATGTTGCCCATCAGTAATATAAATTTCTGCATCTTCATCAATAACTAAAGTACCGATTTTTTGTTCGTGCTTAGATTCACCTATTGCTACAAACTCACTTAATCCATCTATGCATGCTGTTAAAGCGGAAAACACATAGTTATCTCTACTATCTAGAATGTAGTTTGCAATATCAGGAATACGCTCTTCGTTGATAATACGCTGGGCGCGTTGATCTACAGGTAATTGCCCCTCATCTAAAGTAAATATCTTACTAAGTCTTTTTAGTGGGCACATTACAATGTAATATTCTGTTTTTGCTTGCATTCCCTTTATTGCTGGGAATGAAGTTCCTGACACTATTTGATTCATATCTTTCGTAATTAAGTTATAGTTTAATTTGTTCGTGACTTTTATTGTTTTGTTCGTACGAACATTGTGGCGGGCTATTTTACATGAATTACTTAACACTGTCTCGCATAGAATATGAGTTTATTTTGGGGATTTGATGACAACTTATTTAGATATGAATGCTACTTCGCCAGTACTTGTTGAGGTAGCTGATTTAGTTAGAAAAATGTTTTTAGAGGAGTATGGCAATGCTGGCAGCCGTACTCATGAATTTGGTGCAAATGCAAAAAAGGCTGTTGAAAAAGCACGTAAGCAAGTTGCAGATGTAGTTGACGCGGACAAGTCTGAAGTGATTTTTACCAGTGGCGCAACCGAAAGCAATAATATTGCAATCTTAGGCTTAAAAGAGTTTGGTGAAGCGAATAATAAAAAGCATATCATTACAACTCGAATAGAGCATAAAGCTGTTTTAGAGCCAATTGAGCACTTAGAGAAAAACGGTTTTACTGTAAGTTATTTAGAAGTTGATGAGAGTGGCATTGTAAAGCCCGAAGAGCTAAAAAAATTAGTTCAAGAAGATACTTTGCTTGTATCAATAATGCACGTAAACAATGAAACGGGTTCTATTCAACCTATTAATGAGATTTGTGATGCGCTTGAACTAAGTGAAGCCTATTTTCATATTGATGCTGCACAAAGCTTTGGCAAAATGAGCGACGATTTAAAAAATGATCGTATCGATTTAATAAGCGCAAGTGGGCATAAAGTATATGCCCCCAAGGGAATTGGCGCGTTAATAATGAGAAAGCGTGGCTTTTTAAAGCCGCCATTAAAACCAATTATGTTTGGCGGTGGGCAAGAAAAGGGGCTACGCCCTGGTACTTTAGCGGTGCCATTGATTGCAAGTTTTGGTTTAGCATGTGAGATTGCACAGAAAAATGCAGCTGCATGGCAAAAGCACGCAAAAAACTTGAAAGATGAATTGGTTCAAGCCTTAAATGCACTTGATGCGCAATACAACGGTGAAAATACATCTCCATTTGTACTTAACGTTTCAGTTCCAGGTATAAACTCTGAGGCTGCAATGGTGATGTTAAAAGGGATTGCGGCTGTATCAAATGGCTCAGCGTGTACATCATCAAGTTATACGCCTTCTCATGTTCTAACTGCAATGAAGCTAGATGAAAAGCGAATTGCAGGTGCTATTAGGGTTTCATGGGGACATATGACGGAGTCATTACCTATTTCTGAAATAATTGAGAAGTTGGAACAGCTAAAGTTGTGATATTGATTCAGTCGATTAGTGCTCCTTAGCTAAGATAATCCCCCTTCAACTTCACCTGCAAAACAGATAATTAATGAGTAATTACCTCGCATGGATGCGAGAAAAGCGATGCTTGCACATGGATGTGCTTTCATCGCGTTTACGCTCATATTAATTATTTGTTTAAAGGAAAGTGAAGTTGTGGGGCGCCGTGGGGTTCCAAGGGGCGGACGGCGGTATTCGCCCTTTGGTTGTCGCCAGCAAGCTGGCATTTTAAAAAGGCTTTTATTTCTTAAAAAATTTATCCCCCTTGAACTCAACCCCCCAATAGTCAAACACTTTGAGTAAAATAGGCCAGTTGGGCCACTCTGCTTTGGCTACACCTCTGAGCATATCGGCTAGTTTTTTATCAAATCGTTGTTGGCTTTTGAATCCGCTACTGCCTTTTTGTAAATAATCTATTTTGTTATAAAAGGGCTGGTAGGGGTAAATTTCTCCGTAGTAAAAGTAGTCTATATCTTGCTCTAGCATTTTTACTTTTATTCGCTCAGTGAGTAATGGCAGTTTTTTATTAAAGTCATCGTATTTTAAAAAGGTAACTTTGCCCGATCGCATGTGTATTTTTACTAAATCTACGTCGTCAATATCGCCATACAATTGTACGGCACAGCCTATGTAAACACGCAGTATTGTAGGGAGTTGGTTTAAGTAACGAGTGGGTAAAATATACGAGTGGTTGTCGTGTAACTCACCAAGCTGAATTTCCTCATAAGCTTGGTAACAAGCATTACCAATATTAGCGGGCTCTGCTATTGAGAATAGCAGTTGTTTTGCTTGCTCTAATGCTTGGTTGTAATCACTAAAATGTACTTTTAAGTCTCGCGTTAGCCTTGCAGGCATGTGGCTTTTAGCTTGGCGTTTACCAAATAGGCTAAGTGCAAAATAAACCAGTAAATCGTGTTTTCTTTTTTGTTGCGCTTGCTCAAATTCATTTTGCTCGTAGTAATTATGCAGCAGAGTAAATGCTTTGTTATGGCTGGCAAAATATTTGCGCAGTGTTGTGCTTTGTTCAAACTCGTCGTTTGCTGGTAAACGGCCAAAGTGCAGGCAATGTTGCCAAAAATCATCAAGCAGTGTTTGGTGTTTTTCAAACAAGGTTTTTTGCTGGGCTTTGGGCAAAGCTTTTGGCTGTGGCTTTTGGGTTATATGTTGCCAATTATAATTTTGAAATTGTAGCTCTAAGTGATGGGCTTCTTCCAATTGTGGGCATTTAAAAATAGCAATTATGCCTTGCCCAAACGCCATTGTATTAACGTTTAGGGTTTGCTCTATGTAAGCTCTTATTTGGGCTTGGCTATAGTATTTTTGAAACGTATTCCATTTAGTTATTACGCCATCTTTGTATTGTTTAAAGTGTTCTTGTTTGGCTTCATTGGCGAGCATTACTGATACTAAAAGCAATTTTTTAGTATGCCGGTAAGCCGCTCTTAGTGTGTTTATTCGTTCTTGTTGATCTTCAATAACATTGAGTACAAAGCCCAAATTAACAATATCACTCGTTTGTTTGTTCCCGTTTGGCCTATGCACTGGATCCCACGCATTTATATTAAGCCCGTGGGCTTCAAGTTCAGTTGCGTCATCAGCTAACCCACAACCGTAATCAAGTATTGAATATTCACCATTCAAGTAGCCATACTTTGCCAATTTTTGAAAAGGAGCTGAAAGTCTATCGCGATTTATTGCGGTTAAATGGCGCTGTATTTTTTGTGGCTTATGTTCAATTTCAGGTTTTGGTATTTCTGCTACTTTATGCAGCCGTCCTTGTTCATTAAGCTTATAGCCTTTGCGCTTAATTAAGTTATGCCATTGCTGTTTAAAACCAATGCTTTTGGTGTTTTGGTACAGGCCTATTTGCTCTCCTTCTTCAGTAATATCTTTAAATATTGGATAGTGAGGATAATTGGGGAGAACAAAGGTTTCTTTACGGTGCAATATGGGTGGATTATTTGAGCCACTGTAGTTAGTTGTTTTTAATGTTAGCTCTTGAGCATCTATAGTATGGCTGGTATGAAGTGCTGGGTAAGCGTATTCATCAAAATTAGGGTAGTTAAGTAGTGTAAATTTTAAGTCGCGTTTATAAAGCTTAACTAGGTTCCACGGTTGTTGAACATCAAGTTTGTTTATTGTGTTTGTTATAAAGCTTAATAATTCTGCTGGTAGGGCTTCTTCTAATGAACTCTTATGTAAATAAATGGCTGTTGGTAGTGATTTTCCATGTTCGAGCTTTTTTACTAAATCACGGTATTCTAGAAAATTAAGTGGTGATGGTGAGTTAGTATTCATTAAAATTACTCAAACGGTTAAGATAACTTAATATACATAACGCTTTTAATAACAACAAATTTGCAGGCGAGTGCCTGAGTTAAATCCCCCGTGATCACACCCGAAATTGAATTATTGATGAGTAATTTACAGCATGGATGCTGCAAAAGGCGTAGCTTGGCCACGGATGGCCTATCTACGCTGGTTACGTTCATATTATTAATTAAATTGAGGAAACAGTGTGATCCTCGGGGCGCCGAGAGATTCCAAAGAGAAGTCGGCGGTTACTTCTCTTTGGTTGCCGTCGCCAACGCGACTTCTACTCAAATTTGCAATTAAAAACTCTCGCCACGAACTGCTCCAACAATCGCGCTCAGGCATAATTTAACAATACGCTTAAACTATCTGTTTCTATTTTAGATTCAATCCTCTATATTCAGTCTAGGCGCTCAAAGGAAAACAGCACTCAATTTAGGGATAAATAATGATTAAATGGATTTTATTGATACTACTTTGCCTATTTACTTCTCTCCCGCAAGCATACGAGCAATACTCGCAAGAACATTGCGATAGTATTGTAAAAGAACGTGAAACAATACGTTCACGGTTGCGTCAAAGCTATAAGGTGAAAGAAGGTGAGCGGTTAAAAGCACGGTTTAAATATTTGTTTGAAGAACTTGCAAAGCATTGTGATAAGCCCAAACAAACCAATCGAACATATCAACGCTCTTCGGCTTACAGCTCAAGTAACAATGCATTATTGCACACGCGGGTGCCTAATATGAAATTGCATAGCGACAGCTATAGCGATCCCGAAAAGCTAGCTGCATGGTCTGAATTTTATACTTTACCAAAGCGATGCCGTTCAAAAGGAATGCAATCATCCGATTTTGTGTGGTGCAGTGAATACCGTGGTGAACAAAAGCGCTTATTTGAAGCCCAGTGGAACAAGCGACGATAAAGATGTTGAGCACAAAATGGCGCGTGCTATTTGTATTTATTGTGCTGTTAATTGCAGCGGCACTTATTGCTAATCACCTAACTGGGCGGGTATTCAACTACCATGATCCTATTGGCAGTGTACGGACTATTTACGAGGATTTAAAAGTCGAAATCGAAGTAGTTGAAGAAGCAAAGCAAACCCTAATTAAACCCTCTGCAGGCTCGTTTACCACTAAAACAGTAATACAAAACCATTTACCACAAGCCGATACAACGCGTTGTACAGATGTTTCATTAGGTGAAGTTAAATATAAGCGTAATGGCAATATTTACACTTGGGCTGATAGCCATGGTGTGCCCCATTTTAGTGATACTAAGCCAGACTTTGCGGTTGAAACACTTGATACAGACTTTGTTGAGCCGCTCGATTACTTTGAATTAACGCTACAGGCCGCTAATTTACCGCCGTCGTTTACAGAAAAATTACGGATAAAACTAAATACTGTGTTTAAAGTGTATGGCCAAATTATAGGGGCAGATGCATTAAAAAAGGTAAGGTTAAACCTGACCGTATTTGCAACACGAAGTCGTTACGAACAAGCGATTAAACAGCGCGGGGCAGATCCAAGTAATACAGATGGTATATATTTTCATGCTACTAACTCTGCGTTTATATATTATCGAAACGAACAAAGCGCAATGCGCACAGCAATACACGAAGCGGTACATGCTATAAACCAAGCAATACTAGGCACAACTCCTCGTTGGCTTAATGAAGGGCTGGCTGAATATTTTGAATATACCAACAACAGCATGCAATTAGTCAGCATTGAACCTCACCTAAGTTGGATAAGTAACAAACACATAGCGCAAAGTGTTTTTACTATTAATTGGTTGACAGGTTTAGATAACAAATGGCAAACAGCTGATGACACTAAACTTTATGCGAGCAGTTGGGCGGCGATATATTTTTTAATGGGCTCGAGCAAAGGCAAGCAGTTTTTAAAAAGCGTTATGTTAGCCGAGCAAAATTCACCTTGCAGTAAACTCACAGCTGAAACACTGGAAAGTATGTTGTATCAGCACTTTCCGCAGCTATCTAAAGACTATAAAACATGGTTAAACAAACCATTTATAAAGCACCGTTTTTAAAAAGATATTTAAAGCTGCGCTTTTCACGTCAGCAAGCTTAACGCCTACGTTGATAAAAATCGCTAGGTTGTGTTCGCTGCCTGTCGCTTGCTGCTCGAAACCCGTTGTCTTCTCTTTGTGCAAATATGGTTTTAAGTGATTTATTCGCAAAGAGGTTATGAGGCGCTGCGCTAAAGAGGTAACGCAAAAGGGACTAGGCGCTTTAAGTTCGCTGCTCGAAACTCATTTCGTATCTATTTAAATAATATTGCAATCATATTAAATACCGCTAAACTAATCATTAGTATGTTAATGACCGATTAGGTAGTCATTTATGAGATCTGAACAAGCATTAAAGCTGGCGCGTCGATTGGGTGATTTAATTCGCCAGCATCGTACTTTACTTTATACCCAGAGCACGTTCGCTAAGATGATTGGTGTATCTCGCTCCACGGTACAAAAGCTTGAGCAAGGGGAGGTAGTAAAAAGCGATATATTGTTTGAAGCCCTTGTTGTACTTCAATTGCAAGGCTCATTACTGGATGAAATTAACGAGCTTGCCGCAGATGTGGGCGGTTATAATGCAAGACAGCGTAAAAGCAATAAAACTCAGGTGATTAACGATGACTTCTGAAGCTTATGTATTTATTGACGGTTTAGAAGACAGCCCCATAATTTGTGGTTTTTTTAAGTTAAATACACAAACAGGCCGAGGTGAGTTTAATTATGGTAAAAGTTACCTTGCGCGCTCTGATGCGTTTGCGCTCGATCCGCTGCATTTACCATTACAGCCTGGCATCGTTAGTTATTCTGCCAATAAAGGTGTGTTTGGGGTGTTAAGTGATGCAGGAGCTGATTCGTGGGGGCGTAAGCTTATACTGTCGCTACATAATACCAAGCCAAAAAATGAGCTAGAATTTTTACTCGCAGGGTCTGGGTATGGTGTTGGCGCCTTGGTATTTAGTTTGTCGCGCAGCGCATCAAAACATAAAGCGAATAAAAATACACTAGCCGATTTAGCCTTGTTAGATCAAGCAAAGGACGATTTACTCGCCAATAAAGCGATTTCACAAGAAGCAAAAAAAGCCTTTGAATTTGGTCAAAGTATGGGGGGAGCAAGACCTAAAACCTCTGTGAAAATTGACGAAAAACTTTATTTGGCAAAGTTTAATCGTCAAGACGATTTGTTTAATTTAGCTAGGGCTGAGCATGGCGCTATGTGTATGGCTAATGAATTGGGGATTCGCACTGCAAATACCCGTATTCATGAAACAGAAAATGGTGATGTTCTGTTAGTTGAGCGTTTTGATGTAAGCGATGACTTACCAAATCATCACTTTTTAAGCGCCAATAGCTTATTACAAAAACCAAAAGTCGCGATAAGCGACTTAGCAACATACTATAGCTACGGTGAACTGGCTGAATTTATTCGCCACCACACAGGTGAGTTCGCTGCTGATGCTACTGAGCTCTACAAGCGAATGGTATTTAACGTATTTATTGGTAATACTGATGATCACAGCCGAAATCATGCATTTTTGTATCACTTTTCAGGGCAAACGTGGCGTATGAGCCCCGCTTATGATATTACCCCTATTAATAACTCAAAGCAGCATGGCATAGGGCTTGGTGATGATGGCCGATATGCTAGTATCGATAATTTACTGTCGCAAGCCAAACGCTTCGGCCTCAACAAGGCTCAAGCAACAAAAATAATTGCCGAGGTTGAGAGCTATACTCGCCAGTGGCCAGCGCACTTTAAACGTTTTGCTAATATCAGTGATATTGACATAAAACGCTTAGAAAGCGTGATACCCTCTATAAGTTAAAGACTAATAAAGTAGTCATTAGTTGATTAATGACTGATTAAGTAGTCATTTATTAATTGGCGCTTATATGAACCTCAAAGCGGGAATGAGAAGGCAGCGGGCTTCGAGCGACGAGTAGCGAGCTTGTACAAACACTAGAACCTAAAACCTAGCTCGTAGCCCGAAACTCGCGTTCCAAACATAAAACGCGCTGCATAAAGCCCTGCCTACAGGTTAGTCGCCAGGGCGCTATTTGTGGGTTGATAAGCGCCATTATCTAACGCATCAAAGTAGGCTTGATAACGGCCGTTTTGTTTAAATTTAAGTAATTGCTGGTTAAATATTTCAAGCCGCTGTTCACTGCGTGGGTTATTTTTAGGGAACATCACAAAGCTTTTATTGATTAATAGTGGCCTTGGGTGGTGCACAATGCCATTTTTTATTGTCGGTTTTTGCCCTGCTAATATGTGATAGCCAACGCTTTGTTCTTCGGCAAAGGCGTCGATTCTGCCCATAGCTAAGCGTTTAAAGTTTTGCTCTGTGGTACTTACTCGCGACATATCGAATAAGCCTTCATCGGCTGCTTTATCAAAGTCTTTGCCGTAACTGTAGGCAAGCCCACCACCGAGTAGTAAGCCTTTTAAATCGTTTATATTTTGCCAATCAAAAGGGCGTTGTTTATGATAAAAAAATACAAAACGCTCGTTTAGCACTGGCTCACTGTAAAAATAATCCTCAGTACGTTGTTGTTCAAACATCCATACGGCAGTGGCTGCGTATTTATCATTAATGGTGTCGTGGTAAGCACGCGGCCACGGTAAAAAGGTAAAGTTAACTTTAATGTTAGCTTGTGCAAATATATCGGTAATTAAATGCGCAACCACGCCTTTGTGAGGCAGCGATTCACTTAAAAAAGGCGGCCATTCGCCTGTACTTATATTTAAAGTAGCATGGTGATTAGGCGCTTTGCTTGAGGGTTGTATTGCTTCAATTGCGTGCGTGTAATGACTGGTAAAAGCCATCAGCAAAAAAGATGCGATATAAATACGGTATCTTAATTTAGCTGATAACATAACATGCATGTGTATAAGTCTCTCCTTCTATTAAATATACCCTATTTGGATATAAAGCGGCTTTGAGCGCTGCTTAAAAAACAGGCTATTTTAAAGGCGTTAACTGAATGTAGGCTTAAGGGCTATACCGTCGCTTTACAGACTTATTTTAAGTATTTTTATGTTACCGCGTTATTCTTTTGTTTGCATGTTTTTTGCGCGTTCTTCTGCATCGATGAGTGCTTGTGATTTAGGCGCACGTTTTTTTTCTTCTATTTTTGGTTTTTGTGGTGAATTTGGATCCCAGCTTTCATCAAGCGATAAATTAGCAAATGGATTGCTGCTTTGTGGTGAGTTATCGGGCTTACTTGGCTCTTCAGGGGCAATCTTTACTTGCTCAGGCATTACTTTTATTTTTTTAGTTGGTAGTGGCGCGTCGGGATCGAAAGTGCGTACTTCTGGCTCTTTAAAGTCGTGTTCAGTGGTTGAGCTTAATGATGAACGCTGCGTTTTTGCAGGATGGAAATCAGCTTGTGGCTGATGGGGTACAATGGGTTCAGGTGCGCTGTGTGAAGGCTTTATAGGCGCTTCTTGTTGTACCTTTTTGATTGGCTGATTTATAGGATTACGCTGAATTTTGGTTTGTTTGGCTTCGGGGTCAAAATCTCTTACTTGTGGCTCGGCAAACTCTGTTGCATTTTTTATCCGCTCTAAGGTTGCTTTAGCAGCTGCTTCAAACTCTGCCGTGTTAGTCTCCGGCTTTATTTTCACTGTATTAACTCGACTAGAATCAGGCTCTTTACCCTTGCTTTCGACGGCTGGGTTTTGCAGAACAGAGCCAGTCACCATCGGCTCAGTAACAACACTGTGAGTTTGATCATTGTCGTGACTTTGGGGCATTTGCAATGGTATGCCAGTATCAGCCGCTTGTTTATTTTGCTTAATATTGCGCAGGCGCATTAATACCACAACCGTAATTACCACAATTAACAATAGTGCCACACTTGGTAATACTAGCGAGATTATATTAGCCCCTTTGGGCATTGAAGAGGCAATAACGGCTGTTTGCTCGCTGGCTTTTATAGTGATAGGTACGGCGGTTTGTGTAGGCTCAACGGTGGCTTTTTTTACCTCTGGTTGCGTATTTTCCTCAGTGTTTGATAATTCACTGGCCGGTATTTTGCTGGGCTGTGCATTTTTTTCAGAAGCGCCGCTTTGTTCAGCCGCTGCTGTTACATTGACTTGTGACTCACCAGGTGCTGTTGTGGTTGATGCTACTGGGGCATTTTTTTTAGCTTGCTCTATAGTTTGAGTGGCGCTTTGTTCGATTACATTATTTTGGGGTGGAGTTGCACTTTGCTCAGTTGCAGCGTCTGGCAACGTTGGCTGTAAAGTGGGTTCTGTTTGTTGTGGTTTTACAACCTCCGGGGTCGATTGTTCAATAACCGGTTGCGGTTTAGGCTTTGGTACTGGCAAAGTGCGTGCCGCTTGCGGATCACTGCAGTTTTTTTCAAAGTCTCGCGCAGCATTACGGTATTTACGGCTGGCTTTATTATTGCTTTGTTGCTGCATTTCTTGTTTTATAAGAATACACATAGCTTCGTTATAAGCGGTACTGCTGGCACTATAAAACAAAGTAAAACAAAAAAGTAAGCAACTCAGTAACGGTTTCATAAAACTCAAAAGTGGTTAAGCATCAATGCCCTAATCTTAAGCGTAAAGTGAAAAATTATCTAGAAGCGCCTAGCGTTAATTAGGGTCTGTTGACCTTTGCGGATTACAATTTGTTCAAACTAGGGGCGGTTTAATCGCGGCGCGAGGTTTGTAACCTAGTGGACTAAGTAAAAACCGAGCAACAAAGAGTAAATCGCTCCTAGGCAGAACCCGAAGGGCAGCGCCTGTTTGGCATTGATGCTGCGTTATCGCCTATTTATGGGGAAAAACCACACCACATAGGCTCTGCCTTGCCTAAATACCAAACAGACTGCTGCAAATTTAACCTTGAAAGGTCAACAGACCCTAGTCAATTACCATTAAGCTTCGGTACTCGTCGTAAGCAAATTGGTCGGTCATACCGCTAATGTAGTCTTGAATTAACCGACAGCGATAATAAAATTCATAGGCGGCAAAATGATCGGGCTCTTCTTGCATCGCATTTATGGCATGCTGATAGCTACTTAAATGCTTTTTAGAGAGCTTTTTAACGAGTCTCGATTCTATTAATAAGCGGTTGTCGCCATGCAATGCACGTTTAAAGTCATCGCTACTCAAAAGCAGCAAAGGTTTATAACAATCGAGTAGGCCATTAATAATACGGTAGCCTTGCAGTTCGAGTTTTTCGACTTCTTTATGCGAAAATACATGCTCAAGCGCGACTTGTTTGAGCGCTTGGGTTGCTGCATGCAGGTAGCTGCGATCTTCTAATAATGCATGGTTAAAGTCGCCATGATAAATTGGCTCTATATTTTCAATAAAGCGTTTTGCGGCATGGTTTACTAGCGGGTGCAGTAATGACACGCGTAAATAAATAAAAAACTCACTATTAAAATTAAAGGGCTGTGCTTGTGCCCGTTCTATGGCGTAGTTTATAGCGTCGTCCACAAAGCTTTGGTGTTGAGTGTCGTTAAGAGCGAGGTTAATTAATGCTTTTTGATACTGCTTTTTTAGTTGCTCGCATAATAACTGTGTGGTGATAATATCTTTTTCTACGGCGTCTTCTATGTCGGCAAGGCAATAAGAAATATCGTCAGCGGCTTCCATAATATAACTGGCAGGGTGACGGCAATAGGGCTCCATTTTCAGCTCAGTTTGCAGTGCTTCAACAAAGCTTTTTTCACTGTAGTAATACCCCACTTTTTTCATAATGTAGTTTTTATTTTGAGGAATATCTTGCTTCGCTAAACTAGCCGGACGGGTGTACTTTAAAATAGCGGCAGTTTGGCTATAGGTTAAATTTAGGCTCAGCAAAGAGTGAATAATGCGTATGCCTTGAGCGTTGCCTTCAAAGCTACAAATATCTTGGGCTAAATGTTTAAAAATAACGCCAATGCTGCTGTTTGTTGTTTGGCAACGCTCAGGCGTAATGCTGGCTAAATTAGCATTAAACCAATTATTAATAGCCGCTTCGCCAAAGTGACCAAACGGCGGGTTACCTATATCGTGCATTAGGCAGGCCATTTCTACTAGGGTTTCTAGTGGGCGCTCTAAACCTGATAAACCATATTCTTTTTGTTGCTGGTAATTTAAATTGGCAAAGATGCGCTGCACAATAAAGCGGCCAACTTGCTGAACTTCTAATGAGTGAGTTAGGCGCGAACGCACAGCCGCGTTGCGCTCCAGCGGAAATACTTGGGTTTTTTGTTGCAGCCGACGAATGGCTGCACTATTAATAATTCGGCCACGATCGCTCTCAAGCGCCATTTGTAAATTGGCAGTGGTGCGCTGCATACGTGCAGGGGTTACTTTGCTACTGAAGTTGATCATGGTAATCCTTTTTTATGTGAATTAAACACTTATTAAACGCACGATTATTTATTTTTAATAGTTTGCTTTAATTTATCAGCATGTATCATAAAGTAACAACTTGCTTTAGTATTATTTTTTATAAAATTAACATACATCTAGGTATTTAAAATGAAGTTGTGGATCACTAAGGTAATGTGTTTTTGCCTTTTATTGGGTGTGAATAGTGCGTTTGCCGCTAAAGAGCAAACGGTTGTTATGATCTCTATTGATGGCTTGCGTTGGGATTACATTGAAAAGCACGGTGCGCCTAATTTAAAAGCAATGGGTGAGCAAGGCGTAAGAGCGCAAAAAATGCAGCCTGTTTATCCTACTAAAACGTTTCCAAATCATATTTCGGTGATCACCGGTTTACTGCCAGTTAACCATGGCATTGTAGATAATAAGTTTTGTGACAAAGCGCGCAATAATGAATGCTACAGCATGGGGAAAGGACAAAAAGACAGTACCTGGGTACGCGGCACACCACTGTGGAATTTAGTTAAAATGCATGGGCTTAAATCGGCGGTATACTTTTGGCCTGAGTCGGATGCGCGCTTTAATGGTATGACGCCTGACTATTACTTTCACTACTCTAAACAAGGTGACTACCAAGACCGAATTGATCAAATCATTCAATGGTTAAGCTTACCTAAAGCACAGCGCCCACGTTTTGTGGCGAGTTATTTTTCGTTAGTGGATAGCATGGGGCATGAATATGGCCCTGATGCGGTGCAAACGCGTGATGCCGTTAAACAGCTAGATGCGCTGATGGGGCAATTAAAAACCCGTTTGAGTAAGTTAGAGCAAGAGGTAAATCTGGTGATTGTGTCTGATCATGGTATGGCACAAGTTGAGCCTGAGCAGAGCATTGTTGTGAGCAGCTTACCTAAAGATGATAATTTTATGGTTGTTAATACCGGTCCTCGATTACTTATTTATACTAAAAGCGATGCTAAAAATGCAGATGTTGAGGCTTATAAAGCCCGTTTACAACATGCAGCAAAAGGACGCTACACGGTACTAACAGAGGAGCAGCTTGCAGGATATCACTATAATAAAGGCACTCGTGTGGGCGATATTGTGGTACAAACAACAGCGCCTGCGGTATTTAGCAATAGTGCGAAAGTGCCTTACTTAGGGACGCATGGCTATGCCTATACCGATGATATGGCAGCAACATTTATTGCTACCGGGCCGGCGTTTAAAAAAGGGGTGAGCATTGAGCGAGTGAATAATTTAGATATTTACCCTGTGCTTGCTAAGGTGATGGGTTTAAAGCTAATGAGTAAAGTGGATAGCGATGGTGAAACCTTACTCCCTGCCATACAACAGAAAATGATTAATCATTAAAAAAGAGCGCCGAGGCGCTCCGCAAGGGAAACTTAATTGGTTAGCATGGGTAATTTACCCATGCTGATATTGTTATTTAAGCTGAATTTTGAGAATACATTTATTATTCAGCATTGAGCTTATTTAAAGTTAGCGATACTGGTTTTTGTGTCGGTAACGGTACGAATGGCGTACGACTGATTGGTCACCCCAAATGGAATACCGTTTACGCTCCAGTTAGGGTTTGAGAAATAGTCGTACTGCGTTGCACTGCCAAATACAAATGGGTAGGCCATAATACTGGCAAATTCATTTTGTACACCGTGCCCCATACCATCAACGTATACACCACCGGCTGTATCGCCTTGCTTACGTGAATGCGCTAAACCTTGGTTATGACCAAGCTCATGAACAAAGGTTGTGGCTCCACAATCGATTGCGGTGATTGAGTACATGCGGCTGCTCATTGAGCTGTATAAATTACCATTTGTGCCTTGGCCAACCCATGCTAAGCCACATGAAATTAAACCGTTACCTGCACTTTGGCCTGTACCCAGTACGGCAACCATGTCGGCTTTCCAATCATTGCGTAAACCAACTACGTAACTACTATTTGTGACTGCATTTAACCAATCTTCAGAAGGGGTTACTGCATAGTCACCTAAATTTTGAGTCCCAACTAAACGTAGCGTAATGTCAACGCCATTTTGGCTGTATACCTGGTTACTAAAAGCAATAAGCTGATTAATTTTGGTATTGATATTACTGGTAGCTGCTGCAGATTGATCGGTATATAAAATACCGATATCAATGGTTTCTGCTGACACTGTGCTGGCCGCACATAGCGCCGTTGCAATAGCGGCTGTTGAAATTACTTTTTTCATTGTTGTATTTCCTTACTTTTTACGATTGCAGTGTTTACTGCTAGGTCTTGTTGCCTGCGTTGACAGGTTTGTTTAAAAAGAGGGCGTGTTTTCAGCACGAGGTGCAAATGGGTCTATGTCATCCGCATTTTTTGGTGCAGGTTCACCAACCTGATGCTCTATATGTGTTTTATATAGGTCACGCTTAGCTGCAATCCAGCCATATTGACCTTTACTTTCAAAAACATAATTACCACTTGGGGCTGTAAATTGACCGTAAACCGCATCATTGCCAACGGTTAATATGGTGGTGTGCATTGCGCCATTGGCCCCAATAACCTGACCAACAATGCTTTTATCGCCGTTACTGGCATGGGTAACATTGGTTATTTCAGCGCTGTAGGTTTCTGCGGTTTGCGGTATTGCAAGGTCAAAATTATCACCCGTTTTGAGGGTTTTTAGCGCCGCTAGATCAAATTCTATGTAGGCTTCATTTTGTAAATCGGTAGGCAGTACTTTTGCCGCTTTAAGTATTTCTTTAGCCTTTGCTGAAGGTTTATTAATTGCGTCAAATGAGCTTGAAGGTACGTTTGATTCAATGTTAGCGGGTTTTGCTGCAATAGGGTCTTTACTCATATCAATGGGCGATGGGTTATGTGTTTTTTTTGCAAACTCAGAATCAACAGGAACGATATCAATAGCAATGGGCGCTTCTACCTCATCGGTTTTTTTCTGATCATTAAGCAGCGTATACAAGGCAAATACAGACAAAGGAATAGCGATAGTTAAAACAATGTAACGTTTCATCTGTTTCTCTTTTAGGTTAAATGGTGAACTAATTGTTAAGTTTTATCTTAAAAAAAGAATTAGATCAAATTTAAATTGTAATCATAAAGTGGTAATTGCTTTTTTTATAACTTATTGTAAGTATTTGCTTTACCTTTTTTAGGTATACTTTTTTGGTTTAATAGGATGGCTTTTTTGTAGTAATGGTGCACCCTGTGGCATGTTTTTGGGTACGTGTGTGTTTTTTAAATCACACCGATTTTGACAAGTAAAACTGACCAATAAAATTTTTTAGTAACGTGATCATTTTTCATTATTCAAAGGGCTAATTGCAAAGTATAAATAGGCAAAGTATGTTGTATCGTTAAACACCTATTAAAAGAGGGAATTATGGCAGGGACTGATCAGTTACTTAGTCGAATTATGGCAGGACTTGTTGCGGTCATTATTGGTTTTTCAAGTTCTATTGCATTGATTTATCAAGTGGTGATCACCTTAGGTGGTACACCTGAACTTGTGGCAAGCTGGATATTAATGCTGGGGCTAGTAATGGGCGGTACGTCTATTGTGCTGTCGTTTTATTATAAGGTGCCCATTTTAATTGCATGGTCGACTACCGGTGCAGCATTACTGATCTCAAGTGCCCAGGGCTACAGTTTACATGAAGCGATAGGCGCATTTATGCTATCAGCCTTATTGGTGCTGGTGTCTGGCATTACCGGTTGGTTTGAAAAAATCATGAACCGTATTCCCAGTGAACTGGCCTGTGCTATGTTAGCGGGGGTATTAGTCACATTTGGTATTGATGTGTTTAACTTTATGAACGACTTGCCATTGGTGATTGGTTTAATGGTGGTGGTGTACTTTATTGGCAAGCGCTTTTTTGCTCGGTTTGCAATGCTAAGTGTATTGTTAGCGGGTATATTTTTAGCCTGGTATATGGGAAATATCGATACTAGCACCGTGCATTGGCAGGCAAGCAGCTTTGCTTATATTGCACCAAACTTTAGTTTGCAGGCATTTATAAGTATTAGTATTCCTTTGTATATAGTAACTATGACTTCACAAAACTTACCTGGGTTTGCAATTTTAAAAGCGCATAACTATAAAGCGCCAATATCATCGTCATTAACTGTGACCGGGTTAATAAATTTAGTAACCGCGCCATTTGGCACTTATTCAATTAATTTAGCGGCCATTACGGCTGCTATTTGTATGAGCGAAGAGGCCGATAAAAACCCCGATAAGCGCTATTGGGCGAGTATTGCTGGTGGGGTGTTTTACATTATTATGGCGCTGTGTGCTGCAATGCTAGTGGCGATTGTAGCAAGCCTGCCGCAAGCACTGGTATTGGCGTTAGCGGGTATTGCTTTGTTTGGCACCATCGCTAATAGTTTGCAGCAGTCTTTGCACAGTCCTGAATATACAGAGGCGGCCATTATTACCTTTTTAGTTACGGCTTCTGATTTAACATTATGGTCAGTCGGCTCTGCATGCTGGGGGATAATAGCAGGAGCACTCACGTTAATGGTGACACGTAAGAGCTAAGAGCAGCTTTTAGGTGTTAGGTGCGGGGATCGAGCAACGGGTTTGGTACTGTGCGCGCGAGGTAAACTCACGCCTACAGTCGATCACCGCACTTGGCTAATCTCTTGCTGATCGCTGACAGCTAAAATCTAACCGCTGCTCTTCCCGTTTTTATAGCATTGGCTTTAACACATCAAACATGGCGTCTATGTGATCGTCACGGTCGTTAAGCGCTGCTATATAACGGTATTTTTCGCCGCCGGCTTCTTCAAAAATCTCTCGGTTTTCACCTTCCAGTTCTTCAAGTGTTTCTAGGCAGTCGGCGCTAAAGGCAGGGCTGATAATAGCCACATCTTTAATTCCTTCGCCAGGTAAGCTCTCAAGAGTTGCATCTGTGTAAGGTTTTAACCATTCAGCTTTACCAAAACGGCTTTGGAAAGTGGTGATCACTTTGTCTTTATCTAGGCCTAGCTTTTCTACCACTAAGCGGGTGGTTTGTTGGCATAGGCAGTGATAGGGGTCGCCATTATCTAAAAACTGTTTAGGCATGCCGTGATATGAAAACACCATTTTTTGTGGCATGCCGTGTTTTTCTAAATCTTCGCTAATGCTGTTAGCAAGCGACTCTAGGTAGGTTGGGTTTTTGTGATACCCATTTACAAAGTGTAGCTCAGGCACCCAGCGCCATTTTTTTAATACATTTGCCACGGCATCAAATGTTGAGCCTGTGGTTGGACTTGAATATTGTGGGTAAAGTGGTAACACAATAATGCGGGTTAAGCCTTTATCTCTGAGCTCTTCAAGGCCCGCTTCGATTGATGGATTACCATAGCGCATCGCCATAACCACTTCGGTGTTGGTATAGCCGTGCTGTTTTAATAAGGCATTTAATTTAATGCTTTGTTGGCGTGTAATGTGGGTCAGTGGCGAGCCATTTTCAGTCCATATGCTTTTATACAATTTAGCTGAGCGTTTTGGGCGGATACGCAAAATGATGCCATGGAGAATTATCATCCACACTATACGTGGTATTTCTACAATACGCGGATCTGACAAAAACTCACGTAAGTAAATACGCAATGCACTTGCTGTTGGGGCATCGGGGCTACCTAAGTTGGTCAGAAGTATTCCCGTTTTTTGGTTAAAACGCCCGTCGTGGGGATTGTCGGTAACGGCAGAAAATCGCGACACGTTGTGCTCCTTCAAGCAATGGATTTAGAGGTATCTATTTAGGCTTAGTATAACGAATAAAAGAGTATTTTAGATCAATCATTTAGCCATTTTAACCATAATTCTAAATGGGGTCGGTTTTTTGGCTTCGAGTTGTTGTAGCTTAACAATCGATTTCGTATTGAAAATATGTCCTTTAGGCAAAAGCATAATACCTGTATGGCTGTGCAGTGAGTTTGCCAATATCATATTTTCTTCGAGTTCTTGTGCGCTCATCACCTTTATTGAACCAATAGACGTGTCTGAGACCATAAGCTGTGCATGACTTGCCTCAAGCGATTTTACTATTTTTGGGTGATATAAGCTGTCACTGCCAAGCTTAATATTATTAAGTGCAACCTCATGGCGCATTTTTGTAGTTAATAATGGGTCGCTTTGCTCATAATGCTCCCAATAATCACGAGCAACGCTGAGCACCATAGCCCCAATGGGGATATCGTTTTTAGCAAGTCCTTTGGGTATTCCTTGGCCGTTGTAGCGTTCGAATTGATGATAAATTGCATCAGAAACATCACTTAAGTGAGTAGCAGGCATGAGCATTAATTGTGAAATACTCGGGTGGGTGTAAAACGTTTTTCTTTGAACCTCATTGAGCTCGTTAATAGGTTTGTTGTAAAGCTCAGGGTCCATAGCAAGTAAACCAACTTGAGCTAAGTACCCAGCAATAGGCGCAAGCGTAATACTTTTTTGAGAAATATTAAGGTAACGCGCTATTTGAGTGCATGTGCCGGCTATATTCTCTGCTCTTTTACCATCGAGATAGGGGTTTGCATTGATAAAATTATAAAGCAGTTCAACAGTCGATTGATGCTCTCTTTTTTCACTTTCATTAGCGACTTCTAGTTTTTTTAGTACACTTCTAATTTGTTTTGTCCGCTTGTCGACAAGTTGCTCTAAATTACTATTAAGCTCTTTTAATTGTTCATTTTGCTGATTTACATGGCGCTGTAAAATCTCATTTTGCTTTTTGAGTCTAAACTTTTCGACGCCTGATTGGATAACGCTAATTAAGTGATCGTTTTGCCAAGGCTTTTGCACGTAGGCGTGAATGCCTCCTTCATTAACCGCACTAATTGTTGACTCTAGATCTGAAAAACCAGTTAACAAAATACGCTGGGTATCGGGAGCGATTTGTCTTGCTTTAGCTAAAAATTCAGCCCCACTCATTTGTGGCATACGCATGTCGCTAATTACGACATCAAACTGTTTTTTTTGCATTTTTTCAAGTGCATCATGGCCACTGGTTGAAACACTCACATCAAATTTATACTGGCGTAAAAGTCGTACTAAAGATTTGAGTACATTAGCCTCATCATCCAGGCATAAAATGCTCGGCGGCTGTTCATTTAATTGCTCTAATACATCAATGTCCGTCATTTTTTTACCAATAAGATAGTGAGTTTTATAGCTAAATTTAGTCTAAGCTTTGGTTGTAAACAACTGATTTATTTAAGCCGTTTCCAAGTATACTATTTGAACAATACGCAAATCATTGTTGTTAGGATTAAATAAGGTAACGCTGTGTTGTAGTTTGCATCTATTTTTACTGTAATTCTCTGTAATTTAGATGAGTACTTATTTAAATAAAATCGAATCTAAGCAAAATCGAGAGTGTGACATAGCTTACTCAATTTGTTTGTTGGCATGTAATATGGTCAGTACGTCGTCAGTTAATGTGGGCTTTTTAGGTAACGTAATATAAAAAGCAGTGCCTTGGTTTAACTGGCTTTCAACTCGAATTTGGCCACTATGTTGCTCTATAATTGCTTTACTTATAGCTAGCCCTAACCCTGTGCCTTGGCCTATTGGTTTTGTAGTATAGAAAGGGTCAAAAATTTTATTTAATTTGTCCTCATCAATTCCACTGCCATTATCGGCAATAGTTATATAGGCATTTTTTTTATCGGCTTTAGTGGTAATACTGATGACACCGACTTTGTCGCAAATGGCTTGAGCGGCGTTAAAAAATAAATTTAAAAATACCTGAGAGAGCTGGGTCGAACGTCCTGTGATGATAACGGGTTCTGTGTCGTAGTGTTTTTCAACGTTGGCGTTGTATTTAATTTCATTCCAAGCAACACGTAATGTATTATCAATGAGCTCGGTTATATCAATATCGCCAATTTGGGTTTGATCCGGATGAGCAAATTGCCTTAATCCTTGAACAATCTCCTTAACACGATCAGCCCCTTCAGTCATTTCAGCAATGATATCGCTTGAGTCTGTTTCTAATTCATCAAATTGATAATGTTGCAGCGTATCTGCTAATGGTTGCTGCGCTATGGCTTTTTCAGCTTTGAGTGCGTTAATTAAATGACTAAATTGCTCAAGGTTGTAAGCCAAATTTTGGATATTACTGACAATGTAGCTTAAAGGGTTGTTTATTTCGTGTGCAACGCCTGCCGCCATTTGCCCTAACGAAGCCATTTTTTCAGAGTTGATTAACACTTGTTCAATGTTACTTTGTTTTTCTTCCATTTCTTTTTGTTTAACAAGTAAATTTCGTTTTTCAAATTGTGAAATTGTATTCCCTGCAAAGCTGACAAAGCGTTGCATTAAAGTAATATCGTGCTGATTAAATGCGCCAATTGTTTCTGAAAAAATATAGAGCTGGTAGCTTTCTGTACTGGTACTTACTGGGGTGGTGAGCATTGCATGCTGCGAATGCCAAAAAGGATCAGTTACTTGCCAATCAGGAAGTTGGTGTAAGTTAAATACATTTTTAATGTCTCTATTGGGTTTATTTAGTGCTTTGAGTTGGGTAATTATTTCATCACTTTGTGGGTGCGATGCTGTAATTAACGTCGTGGTTTCATTGCTGGGGTTTATTTTAATTAAAATAGCCGCAGAAAAAGCAATGGCTTGCTGCAAAATATCAAAAAACTCAGTGAGTAAGGTTTCAGTTTTGTCGTTCTTTAAAATGGCATCTAAGCCATTTAAGATCAGGCTATTAAAGGCACGATTTTCTTCAAGTGCTAAATTATGAACTTGTAATAAGTGTAGCTTTTCTAACAGTATTTCATTGCTACTCATTCAGGGCCACCAAAGATTTCGCATGAAATCATTAAATTACCATGTTTACTTGTTGAATCGCTGAATGTGCCGAGCTCCCCAAAAGTAAAGCCCATAATAAATGGGGTGTTGGGTAGCTGTGCTGCAATAGACTCTTTAACTTCTTGCATGGCGTCTTTAATTGACAGCATACAGCCTCCGCAAAAAATGATAATGGCGCCGGTAATATTTTTTATGGCATGGAGTTCTGCCAATTTAGTTAATGAGGTGACAACCATATCACCTCGTTTAATTAGTTGTTCAGGACTTCCCGAAGCTAAATAAATAGTATCGCCAACGCTTAAATTTGAAAATAATTCTAGCGTGCCATTTTCAGCTACCGCTGGGTGGCTTAGCAACAGCCTGGGAATATCATCATCAGAGGAAAGGGCTCTTGCCAGTGGTGTCATTGTTGATCGAGCAAGGATATTTCCTGAAGTTAAGGCGTTTAAACCTATGTTTTTTCGCCACTGATTATAAACATCAAACGCGGGCTGGTTATCAATTGTTTTTAATAAACGACCATCCACGTCTGTCACTGTACCTTGCTGGTCGGTTTTATCGTAGCCTGAACTATAAAAGCCGAATGTTTCTACACTGGGGTATAACACCGCAATAATAAAACCTTGTTGGTATACATTTTCAGTATCGCTAAAACACCACTTTGCTGAAATATCGTTGTCGGCGCAACTTCCTCCAAAAACAGGTATACGCTGCCCGATAGCATCTTGAATTCCCTGCAAAACCAGCTCCTCATTACCTGGGACTTGAAAGCACCAGACCATTTTTGGGGCGAGGCCTGCTTGGCCTGCATTAGCAATGGCTTTAAGTACAGTTTGAGCGGCACTTTCTCTTAGGTTATCGGTTGTATTACAACTTGCAACACCATAATGCCCATTTGAGTCTTTAATCGAGAATAAACTAATACTATGCTCATTTAATGAGAGGGTTTGCTCGGTTGATGACCCAAGACACGAAGAGATGATTAAACAATTGTTAGTGTTTTTTAAAAAGCCTGGCTGGTTATTAAAAAGGTATTTAATGGTATCGGTTGTAGCAAACCCGAGCAGCAAATCGGGACTGTTGTTTGTAAACTGACTTACAGGTTGGATAAATTTATTTATATCGCTGCCGTGAGTGTGAAAAGTTTCAATGGCGAACATAAATGCCCCTTGGTAATAACAATAGCCACAACGCTGGATGTTTTAATTATTAATAATCGCTTAGGATTTATTCTAGACTATATATTAAATAGAATGAATTTAGCTGCTAATTATTAGTCGATATCACCTTTGCCCATGAGTTTTATTTGTCGTGCTGTGTTTAAATTTATGTTAGCGTTGCATTAAAATTAAGCTAATAATATTGATATTTTCAGCCCCGGTAAAGCTGAATAAGGTTGCTAATTACTTATATCCTCATCAGTGTATAGAAATGCTGGATTAATGTAGGAGGCCTAAAAGGGCACTCATTAGCTGAGCGAGGTAATTATAGCTACGAGTAAATAACTTTATTGCTTATGTGTTTAGGCACAACATGCTGATGTGAATTTATTTAAATCATTAAGTAACGATACATGGATGAGCTGTGTGAACAATTTACTAGGCACAAGTAAAACTCATTTTGAGGTATAAATAGTGGCTTTGCGAATTTTATTAGTAGACGATGAACTTAATGTATTGAAATCTTTAAAGCGAGTACTTGTTCGTTCTGGTTATGATGTAATGACGGCATCCAGTGGTTTTGAGGCACTTGAAATATTAGCGGCTAATCAAGTTGAGATAATTATTACTGACTTTAGAATGCCAGAAATGAGCGGCGCTGATTTATTACGCCAAGTTAAAATTAATTGGCCCGATTGCGTAAATTTAGTGCTCAGCGGGTATGCTGATTTTAAGTCTGTGGTTGAGTTATTAAATCAGGGATTGGTATTTCGTTTTTTAGAAAAGCCATGGGTTGATAGTGAGTTACTTGAAAACATTAGCGAAGCAAAAGTTAAATATGAACAGCGCCGAGCTAAAAGAGTAAGAGATCAGTTATTAATGGGCAGTATGTCTGGCCTAATAGAGATAGACAATAACGGCATTATTAATCGTTTTAATGCGCCTGCTGCTGAAATCATTCCTGATATTCATCTATATGAAAACAAACATCTCGCCTATTTAGATACAGCTCAAAATAAAGCGGTAAGCCAGTCTTTTATTGACAAGCAAAGCAGTACACTTTTTATTAATTATGCACGCGCCTCTGATCTAGCGAAAAGCGAAGAAGTTATGATAGAGCGTTGTTTAAATGATGATGCTTTCCAACTTTTGAAGCTATCAATTAACTCAAACAGCTTGAGTAGTATTTTTCAACTTACCAGAACACCATCAGTGGTGACTAACGAGTCTGATTTTTATCATCATTTAGCCCTGTGTGAAGCGAATAAAGAATGTTATGCCCTCGTTTATATAGGTATTTCGCAATTTCAATTAATTAATGATTTGCTAGGGGGCGAAGATGGCAGCCACCTTATAAAATTGGTTCTGGAGGTGCTAAAAGGCGTATCAGAAAGAGCGATCAAAGTTCTTCATAAGAGCGCCGATAGGTTTGTATTATTTGTTCCTGAAATTAAATCTGATAGTGAAATTTTAACCGTTCTAAATAAGGCGATGAATGATCTGAAAAAAGCACTTCCTAGTAAATATACCGATGCCCACGTGCAGCTTTATGGTGTGTATGGTTTGTTTCCTGAGGATAGTTTAGAGGGAAAAGAACTCGTTAATCAAATGCAGTTGACGATGAATTACCAAGTAGGTGATCAGCAGCGTATTTGTTCTCGCTTTGACCCTCAGCTGGTCGCAGATTATAAAAAGAACTTTGAGTTAAGCCGTTTATTATTAACAGCGGTAAATAAAGATGAACTGTCATTACGTTTTCAACCAAAAATTGATACTAAAACAGGGCTAGTACTTAGTGCTGAGGTGCTCATTCGCTGGTATGAGCCAACTAAATATGGCTGGGTTCCCCCTGCACATTTTATCCCGATTGCTGAATGCGATGGTCAAATTATATCAATAGGGCGCTGGGTTATCTCTCAAAGTTGTAAAATACTAAAATATTGGGGGGATAACAATATAGGTGTGAATGTGTTGGCTGTTAACATATCTGCGAGACAGTTAAAAGATGATCCCGATTGGATTGACTACATGAACGAGTGCTTAAGTCGCAATAATTTAGAGCCATCACAGTTGATTTTTGAGCTAACAGAAACCTATTTAATCGAAGATTTTGCTATTTGCGAACAACAGTTAATAAGATTAAGAACGTTGGGATTTAAGTTATTGATTGATGACTTTGGCGTGGGTTATTCATCACTTGGCTACCTTTCTAAGCTGCCAGTAGATGGCGTTAAATTGGATAAAGCGCTGATTACTGATATTGAATCGTCTTTAGCAATGCAAAGTATGATTCGTAACATTACACGTATGTCTCACGATCTCAGTCTTATAGTGATAGCAGAGGGGGTAGAGACTGCCTTTGAATGCGAAATGATTAAAAAATTAGGCTGTGACTACATACAGGGCTATTACTTTAGTGAGCCTTTAGAACAGGATGATTTTTGTAATTATTTAAACCATTTTAATTCTCAAGGTGCGCAATGAGTTCGATAGCGGTCGTCATATTAGACGATGATGCTTTTTTATTAAAAGTATTACAAAGGACTATTCATCGAGCCTATCCAGAGGTTGATATAATGACAACCTCTGATATTGATGAATTTTGGCAGCTGCTAAACACTAAGCAAGACCTGGATTTAGTATTAAGTGATTATTTAATGCCGCAAATGAATGGATTGGATGTTTTAGAGCAATGCTCTTCACAAAACCCCTACCCAGTCAGAGCATTACTTACTGGTGATATGACATTGAGCACCATGATGCGACAACCTAATGTTGTGCATGCTTACCTTGCTAAACCGTTTAATGAGGCAGACATAACCGCACTTTTTAACAATGTGGCGGCGTTAAAGTCGTTACCCTTTGCTTTTAATGTGCGCAGGCAGTTAGGGGCTATGATCAGCTTTCCTGTTTATCCTCTTATTTTGAAAGAACTCAGGGAGTTAGTACAAAGCGATGAATTTGATTTACACGACATTGCCCATGTTGTCTCTCAAGAGCCAATAATAACTGCTAAATTGTTGCAACTTGCAAACTCATCTTATCTTGGGTTTGTAAGGCCAACATCGTCAATTGATGAAGCTGTGTCGAGGCTCGGAACAACGATATTAATGGCTATCACCACTTCTTTATTAGTTGCCAAAAATTTTGAATCGTCTATTCCTTCGGCTATCCATGAGAAACAATTAGATATAGCGGCGAATTACGCTAGTTGTGTTAAGCGTTTTGCTAGGCAGGCAGGTTTTAACTTACATGATCAAGAACTATTATTTTCAGTGGCGTTATTGAGTTTTGTTGGCAAAATTATTTTGCTGTCTCAAGGGGAAAGTGAAGCGTATTTTGAGCATGAAAAAGCCGTGAGTGAAGAATATGCTAGTTCTAACTTTATTTCGGCCTATGTTTTAAAGTTATGGGGATACGACACGAAAATGTGTAGCTTATTAATGAGTTGCCATGATTTAGCCGCCACTGATGATAATGAGTTAATTCCGCTTAATCATACGTTATTTATTGTTAGGCAAATTCTTTTTGATAAACACTCCCCCATGCAGTTACGCGCATACTGTGACTCAAAAGGTGTAGACCCTATACTTTGCCATCTAATTAGTGAATTTGATTGGCATAGTTATACCTCTTAAATAGGCCTGTATAAAATATTGTTTAAAAATGGACAGTACTACATAACTACCTATGTATAGTTTTTTCTGAGTACCCTTTCTTACCTTTAGTATCTACTTTAGTCTTATAAAAACCGCATAAAACCTCATTTGGGGTGTGTTTTTTGCTCATTTCAGAGTGAAAAATATACAAAACCGTTATTTTCACTAATTATGAATAAAACCTCAATGTTAACATTGTGTTAACTTTGGGGGGGTGTGATATTAAATTGCTACTTTGGTTGTATTTTGAGCTTTTATAGGTGTTATTTTCCTGTTTTTAAAGTTATTTGCATTCTTATGCTAATTTTATCAAATTTTTTGTTTCTTTTTGTTTGTGTATGTTGCTAGGATGTTGGCAATGGGATACAGGAATATACCCCACACACATTATAAGAATACACAAAACAGGGTCATCATTATGTCAACATATCGTTTAAACACCTTGGCTGTAGCGGTTGCTTTTGCTTTCAGTGCGCCAAGTATGGTTAATGCACAAGAAGCGCCTGCTAAAGCTGAAAAAAATATCGAACAAATATCTGTGTTAGGGTCGCGAGTTTCTAACCGAACAGCAACAGAGTCGTCATCACCTATTGATTTAATTGACGCGGATGATTTAAACAAAGGCGGCTTTACCGAGCTTGGGCAAAGCTTACAAGCGACAGCGCCATCGTTTAACTTTTCTCGTACACAAGTTTCTGACGGTTCCGATTTATTTCGCCCAGCAACATTACGCGGTTTACAGCCAGATCAAACGCTGGTTTTAGTCAACGGTAAGCGCCGCCATAATCAATCTATTTTTGGTTTAACTAGTACCGTGGGCGGTGGCTCTGCGGGGACTGATATGAATGCGATCCCGCTTATTGCCTTAAAAGGGGTTGAGGTTTTACGTGATGGTGCGGCGGCGCAGTACGGCTCAGATGCGATTGCGGGGGTTATCAATTTATCACTTAATAACTCAACAGATTTAACCACAGGTTATGTGCAATACGGTGAAACGGCAGAAGGCGATGGGGAAACAATTTCTGCAGGTTTAAATCGTGGTTTTGAACTAGGCAACGAAGGTGGATTTATTAATTTATCGCTTGAGTATCGCGATGCAGATAAAACCAATCGTGCCGAGCGAGATACCGGTGGTTCACTTAATGTCGCACCAGGTACTTTATCGGACGAAGTTCGTTGGGGACAAGGTAATGCAGAGAGTGAATTTACTTCGGTATTTTACAATATGGCATTGCCAATGAGTGAGGGCGAGCTTTACTCATTTGGTGGCTATTCTGAGCGTACTGCACTAGGTAACGGCTTTTATCGTAACTTTAATGAAGCATCTAAAAACGTGATCCAAGTTTATAGCGATGGATTTTTACCGCAAATAGACAATGAAGCACAGGATATCTCTGTTTCAATTGGTTTTAGAGGCGATATTAACCCTGATTGGAATTACGATGTATCGGCGGTATATGGTGAAAACCAATACGACTTTACCTCACGCAATACATTAAATGCCTCTTATGCTGCTGAGTACTTATTTAATAACCCAGGTGCAAGTGATGCCGATATTGCTGCTAATGCAGGGCCAACTGAGGGGTATTCGGGTGGCTTTAGGTTTGACCAAACAACATTCAACGCGGATGTGAACGGGATTGTTGATATTGGCCGCAGTGAGCCTGTGTACGTGTCAATTGGTGCTGAATACCGTAAAGAAAACTATGAAATTGTACCCGGTGAAGAAGCCTCATATGCGTGTGGCACTGCTAACACAGATACTTCATACCCATCTGTGAACGATCCGAATCAATTTGCACAATGTGGTTTTCAAGCCTACAACGGCCTTCGCCCTGAAGCATCAAATAAAAGTGATCGCGATAGCTACGCCGTTTATATTGACGCAGAAACCATGGTTACCGATGCGTGGAATGTTAGCGGTGCACTTCGTTACGAAGATTTCTCTAATGCGGGTGACGACATAATTGGTAAAGTAGCCACGCGTTATGAATTTAACGATGATTTTGCGGTACGTGGTGCGTTATCAACGGGTTTTAGAGCGCCATCATTACAGCAAAGCGGTTACACTGCGTTTACCACTAACTTAGGTTCTGACGGCACGTTAAGCCAGTCGTTTACCGCAACAACGGGCTCAGCATTTCCAGCTGCATTAGGCGTTGATAACTTAAAGCTTGAAACATCAACTAACTACAGTGCAGGCTTTGTTTATGATGTGACCAGTGATTTATCGTTAACGGTGGATTTTTACCGTGTAGAAATTGAAGACCGTATTACACTGGGCAGCTTGTTATCGGCTGATGATGTGGCATTTAGTCCTGATGCAGTTGCCGCGCTACAGGCAACGGGGGCAGTACAAGCGAATTACTTTTCAAACTCAGTGAATTCTACAACGCAGGGTGTTGACATTATTGCGTCCTATCGCACCGATTTATATGACGGTAATTTTTCTGCTACGTTTGCCGGTAATTTAAACGAAACTAAAATTGACAGTGTTAATGCAGCACCGGGTATTCCTGAAAATGTAGCACTTGATGATATCCAAAGTAGTTTTTTAACTGATGGGCAGCCGGGCGAACGTGCAACGCTTACGTTTGATTATGAGCGTGACGCGTATAGCTCAATGATCCGCTTTAATTACTTTGGCGAAACCGATGTGAAGTACTTTGGTAATGACCATATTGAACTTGCAACAGATGGCTCATTTAAAGCAACCAGTACGGTAGAATCAGCCGTATTAGTGGATTTAAATGTAAGTTATCAAATTAACGATATGTTTGCTCTATCGGTAGGTGCAGACAATGTATTTGATGAAACACCGGATGAATTAGGCGATGATGAAGTATTAAACGCTATTTCAAATGGGGCATTTAAATACCCGTTACGTGCCGTACCCTATGGCTTTGATGGTCGTACTTACTACGCAAAAGTAAGCTTTAGTTTTTAATTTTATAAGCTAAATAGGCGCCGTTATAAACGGCGCTTTTTTTATGGCTAAAATATATTTAAAACAGCATTAAAAATGATTGCATGCTTGAAAATTAAGCATACAATCGCCATCAATAACACAGTGGGATATATATCCCTCGTTATACTCATTTTATTAATAGGAAAAAATAAATGGCGAAAAAAAGCAAAACAAAAGCGGGTAACAAATCCGCAGTAGACACTGGGCGCGGCGTGATAAAACACAACGCATTGGCAGCACTGGTAACCTCTAAAGTATTTAAACCGCAAGTGGTTAAAGCCAAAAAAGGCAAAGGCTCGTTTAAACGCAGTAACAAACATGCAGGACAAGAGTCCTATTTAATCGCGGCTTAAATAGCACCGATCAAATAGGGCTTTTGTTGCGAGTTGGCTAAGTGTTTGCTGAAATAAGGCGGGCTTCGGGCTTCGGGCTACGAGTCACGAGCAGCGAACACAACCTAGCGCCTTTAGCCTTCTCTTTCAGCGCAGCGTCTCATAACCTCTTTGTGAATAAATCACTTAAAACATGTTTGCACAATGAGAAGTGAGTGAGGGTTAATGAGAAAATATAAAAACAGGAATGCTCTTCCCGTAGCTCTTAGCCCGACACCCGAACCACGACACCCATCTCTTATTTACCCGTGTATTATCGATTTAGAATTTGCCAAATAAGAAGCATGGTTGCTTAGTGTTTGCGAAGGGTTCTCACCAAATAATTGCGTGTAGTCTTTGGTAAATTGCCCTGCATGCCAAAATCCCCAATTGGCTGCGATAACAGAAATTGGCTTATCTTGTTTTGCTAATTTTAGTTCTCTTCTGACGTTATTTAATCGGGTTAAACGTAAAAATCGCAGCGGATTAATCCCTAAAATACTTTCAAAACTGTATTGTAGCGTGCGCCTGCTAACAAAAGTGAGCTCACATAGCTGAGTAATGGTCACGCTACTTTTTGGGTTTGCATTTACATACTCTTTAACTTTATCAACCACCGCTTTTCGGTGTTTATAACTGGGAGCGATACGTTGACACGGAGTTTGTTCGTTTAGTAAATGTAATGCCAACATATTAAGCATGTCTTGCTGTAAATCGGCATTTAGGCCAAAAGCGTTACTGCTAACCATACTGTTTATTATACCCCGGGCACTTTTTAACATGGCGTTGCTTGTTGTATGTCGCTCAGTACCTGAAGAGGTTATATTTTTCAAGTATATCCCTTGTATCTGAGCCATATGTTCTAACGATTGCGTGTCTATTACTAAACCATAAATATTAAACTGCTCAGGTGTAATAAGCTCAAAGTTACTCTCACTGGTTCGACACATAAATTGATTACTTGCCACATTTAAGCCATTAATTTTGCTCTGCTGAGACTGCTTTGGGATCCCAAGCCAAATAGATTGCGGCGCTATTGCACATTGTTGGTGAAGAGCACGCTCTGTGTATTCTTCAAATGCATGAATATTAGAATAATCCACGCTCTCTATACGCCCAAAAAATCGCCCTTCACTGAGCTGATCATATTTTTGCTGCCACTGCGTTAGGTTATTCGCTTGCTCATCTATATCTTGGGTATGCACCATGCTCTTTTGTGGTGCGCTAGCTAAATCTTGCTGCGTCATAATGGAGTTACTCTTTGCTTTTTTTATTTTTATTAAGATTAAGTTACCACCAGTAACTATAGTTAACTATATGAAATAAAGCCAAAAATGATGATTTGCCAAAATTCGATAGTGTCTTGGTACGAATTAAGCTCTCTTGAAACTAAACAAAATTGATTTATAGCTTATAGGTCAGCAAAACCTGTACCAAGGTTTGAACTAGTTGTTATGTGGAGTAGATCATGGGGCAAAGGTACCGATATACGTTAGGCACGCAGGTGTACAATTTTAAAAACTTGGCTGAAGTAATGGCAAAGGCTACCCCTGGGCGATCGGGCGATCGTCTTGCAGGAGTGATAGCAGGCTCAGCACAAGAGCGAGCTGTGGCGCAAATGACACTGGCAGATATTCCGCTTAAAACGTTTTTAAATGAGGCGCTGATTGCCTATGAAGACGATGAGATAACCCGCTTAATTATGGACGATCACGACACCAATGCATTTATGGCGATTGCTCATTTAACCGTAGGCGATTTTCGTAACTGGTTATTAAGTGACTTTGCAACTCCCGCTGTGTTGGCAAGTGTTAGGCAAGGGATCACCCCTGAAATGGCTGCGGCTGTGAGCAAAATAATGCGAAATCAGGATCTTATTTTAATTGCTAAAAAATGCCATGTAACCAGTGCGTTTAGAAATACCATTGGCTTACCAGGGCACTTATCCACGCGATTGCAACCTAACCACCCTACGGATGATATTAACGGTATTGCCGCCTGTATTTTAGATGGGCTTTTGTACGGTAATGGTGATGCGGTAATAGGTATAAACCCTGCAACCGATAACGTAGCGCAGGCCATTAAGTTGATGACATTGATGGATGAGGTGATTCAAAAATATGAAATTCCTACCCAAAGCTGCGTCCTTACTCATGTTACTAACACGATTGAATGCATTGAAGCGGGAGCGCCGGTTGATTTAGTGTTTCAGTCTATTGGTGGAACAGAAGCAACCAACTCGAGCTTTGGTTTTAATTTAAATACCTTAGCTGAGGCACAAGATGCCGCACTGAGTTTAAAGCGCGGAACTGTAGGCGATAATGTGATGTATTTTGAAACGGGGCAGGGCAGTTCGCTTTCGGCTAACGCACATCATGGGCTTGATCAACAAACCTGCGAAACCCGTGCTTATGCCGTTGCACGAAAATTTAATCCGCTACTAGTTAATACCGTGGTGGGCTTTATTGGTCCTGAATATTTGTTTGATGGTAAAGAAATTACTCGCGCAGGGCTTGAAGATCATTTTTGTGCCAAGTTATTGGGTATTCCGATGGGCTGCGACGTGTGTTACACCAATCATGCCGAGGCCGACCAAAATGATATGGATAACTTACTTACGCTACTTGGGGTCGCAGGGTGCTCGTTTGTGATGGGCATTCCGGGCTCTGATGACATTATGCTTAATTACCAAACCACCTCATTTCATGATGCATTATATGTGCGCCGAGTACTGGGCGCGCGCCCCGCGCCAGAGTTTGAAAAGTGGCTTACTGATATGAATATTATGCGCAACAGTCACGATATTATTTTATCTGATACGTTACCTGCCGCTTTTGCTAAACCACTGAATGCGATTAAAGGGGGCTGAGTATGAAATCAAATTCTAACGCAACGTCTGTTACAAACAACAGCGATAATACACATAAAAATAATGGCAACGTGGTGCATAACCCATGGCGCGATTTACGCCGTTTTACCGATGCACGGATTGGCCTTGGCCGCGCAGGAATAAGCTTACCGACCAGTGAAATGCTGGCGTTTCAATTATCCCATGCACAAGCGCGTGATGCAGTGAACTTTCCGCTCGATATTAATGCAATAACCAAACAGCTTAGCAAACTCAGTGCTGAGAAACAGCTGGCTGCTCCTTTGCGCTTACATAGCCAGGCTGTTGACCGAATGACGTATTTACAACGCCCCGATTTAGGACGCAGGTTAGATGAAAACGGCCGACAAACCTTACTTAATTTCACCGCTGGGCAGCAGAACACGGCTGCAAAATATGATTTAGCCATCGTTGTGGTTGATGGCTTATCGTCGCTAGCGGTGCAAAAAAATGCTTATCCTTTTATTAATGAATTATTAGCGCAGCTAGGTGATAACAGTGAGTTAAACATTGCGCCTTTTAGTGTGGTTGAGCAAGGTCGGGTGGCGATTGGTGACGACATTGGAGAGCTTTTAAATGCACAAGTAGTCATGGTGTTAATTGGTGAGCGACCAGGGCTTAGCTCGCCCGATAGCCTTGGTTTATATCTAACTTGGGCACCTAAAACAGGTCTTAACGATGCCTGTCGCAATTGTATTTCAAATATTCGCCCTGCGGGCTTGCCTTACTGTGAGGCTGCAAGGCGTGCAGTTTATTTATTACGTGAGGCAAAAAAATTAAAACTAACAGGAGTGAACTTAAAAGATCGTACACAGGATGATGTGATTGAGCATCAACAATCGAGCCGTCATTTTTTAAATGCGGAATAACGGTAACTAAAAATAAAAAATCGATAAAGAGGATGTTATGTCTACTAATAATTCAGAGTACTTAGCAAAAAGGCAGCTCAAGGGTGGCACTGCAGGTTGGTTATTACTGGCGGGGTTAGGGGTATCGTATGTGATTTCAGGAGACTTTGCTGGGTGGAACTTTGGTATTGCAGAAGCAGGCTGGGGCGGCTTTGCCATAGCGGCAGTATTAATGGCTATTATGTATCTCACCTTAGTGTTATCGCTGGCTGAAATGTCGGCTGCTATTCCCGCTGCCGGAGGAGGGTATAGCTTTGCTCGCCAAGCAATGGGGCCAACGGGGGGTTATTTAACCGGCCTTGCGGTATTAATTGAATATGCGTTAGCACCGGCTGCTATTGTTATTTTTATTGGCTCTGCGGTGGAGGCGTTAACGGGGTTTAATGGCCCTTGGGTTTATGCGCTCTTTTATTTGGTGTTTGTGGGTATTCACTTAGCTGGGGTTGGTGAAGCGCTAAAAGTAATGATGGTAATAAGCGGCTTGGCGGTACTTGCCATTGTTGCCACCGCTGTGGTGTTAATCACCAATTTTGATGCGACAAATTTATTTGATGTTGCCGTAACCGATGCTGCTGGCGCGAGTGAATTTTTACCTCTGGGTTGGTATGGTGTATGGGCAGCATTACCTTTTGCTATGTGGTTATTTTTAGCGGTTGAAGGGGTACCATTGGCGGCAGAAGAGGCAAAAGATCCGGCGAAAGATGTGCCTAAAGGCATTATTGGCGCTATGGTGTTTTTATTGTTTACCGCGTTATTAGTGGTTGTATTAGTACCCGGGGCAGCAGGTGCAACAGCAATGGGCGCAAGTGCAGTTCCGCTGGTGGATGCGTTAAATGCGACGGGCAATAACGATTTAGCAACCGTGGTTAATATATTAGGGCTAGCAGGGCTGGTGGCTTCATTTTTCTCTATTATTTATGGTTATAGTCGATTGGTGTTTGCGTTGTCGCGTGCGGGATATTTACCCCGTTCGTTATCAATTACTACCGCGCGTAAAGTGCCCGCACGAGCGCTTATTGTACCTGCTGTATTTGGTTTTTTAGCTTCACTAAGTGGTGAGGGCGATTTAATGTTAGCTATGGCGGTGGTTGGTGCAACCGTATCGTATGCGTTAATGGCGCTAAGTCACATTTTACTGCGCTATAAGCAGCCAGATTTACCTCGTCCTTATAAAACGCCTGGCGGGACTGTGACTTCAGGTATTGCATTGTGCTTATCGTTGATTGCACTGACCGGTGTGTACGCCTTTGATCCCCGCGCTTTTTTATACACTATGGTGTTATTTATAGTGGGGGCTGCGTATTACTTTGGCTTTAGTTCTAAACATTTAGTGGCCAAAAGTGCAGATGAAGAGTTTGCTATGCTAGCCGATGCAGAGGCCGGTTTAAACATCCCCATAAGTGAGAGTTAATTTTTGTTTATAAAGTGAGTTAATTTTACTTTATAAATACAGACTTAATAGTGGCGCGGTAGGTTTTAAACCTATCGCGCCTTTTTATTATTTAACTAGCATCCAGATACCGGCTGCTATCATAAATAGGTTTTCGGTTAGTGAAATAAAGCCAAGCGGTACATTGCTATCGCCGCCAACACAGGCACATTTAAGTTCGCGTTTGTCTATATACACGGCTTTAATCACGGATATTGCGCCGACACTACCAATCAACAAAGAGATAGGTGCAACCAAGTAAACTGGAAGTGATGCAATCATGGCCACGCCAACAAAAGCTTCTAAAAATGGGTAAACATAAGCGTAAGGAATCACTTTCATGGCGAGTAAATCGTAAGTGATAAAGGAATTTGAAAAACTGTTTAAATCTTGCAGCTTTTGAATGGCCAGTACCGCCATGGTTAATGCCACGAAAAGCTCAAGTGTATACATGCTTAGCCCTGCACCACTTAACGAAAAAGCTAAACTGAGCAACAAGGTAACCGCAAAAATCGCTATCACAGGGGTATAGGTTGTACCTTGCTGACCGGCAGGCGATTTATTAAAGAAACTTCTAAGCTCATCGTAGCCACCGATGCGCTTATCATCTATAAACGTTTGTGGTGTTGTTTCTACGTCGTGTTGCTGTTTAAACGCATCGGTTTGCGCTCTTGAGGTGAGTAAGTGATCGTTTACTTCAAAGCCTTGACGTTCAAGTAAATCTTTAGATTTTAAACCAAATGGGCAAATATGTTCATCGGTTGCCATTCTATACAATTGGGCTGACTTGGCCATATTTTACTCCTGTATATTTATACCAATTTGCAATAATACTTAATCATTTTGAGGGGGCAAACCAGACGCTCACAGACGTTAAAAACGTCTCATTTAGAACAACTAAATAACGAAATTTTTTGCCTTGCTATCGACACGATTTTCCTCCCTCAAAATAGCTCAGTTAATTAAGCGAATTGGTATTGGAAAGGTTAACTGAGTTATATAACCTTGAAAGATCAACAGGCCCTAAGTGTAAAATTTACAACATGTGCCGTTTTATTGTTAATAAACTCAGTGGTACAGGCTATACGTTCAAAAATCAAGCCGCTTTTAATGCTTTAAGCGCTGAAGGGGGACTTGCAGCGCGTGCCAGCTAATTAATTATAAAGCTATGGGAGGGGCTGTTGAATCTCTGACAACCAGTTCTGGTGTGTATAGTTTAATAATATCGCGGTCATTGCCATTACGAATTTGCGCTATCAGTAAGCTGGCTGCATCTTCAGCAATTTTATTATTTGGCTGATGCGCTGTAGTGAGCTTTGGCCATGTTTGGCGTGAGAATGGGCTATCCTCAAACCCTGTAATAGAAAGCTCGCTGGGTATATCAATGTTCATTAATCTGGCTGCAAATAACGCACCGGCGGCTATTTCATCGTTACATGAGACGATAGCGGTTGGCCTGTTTTGTTGATTAATGAGTGTTTTAGCACCCTCAACCCCGGATTCAAATGAGTATTCGCCATCAATAATTAAGCTAGGGTCTATAGTAATGTCGTATTGTTTTAAAGCCGCTTTGTAGCCCTCTAAGCGCTCTTTGGTGGAGTTATGTTCGCTGCCCCCAGCTAAAAAGCCGATGCGTGTGTGGCCATTATTTATAAGGTGTTCGGTAATTGATTTAGAGGCGAGGTTATCGTCAATCATAATACAGGGCGTTAATGTATCGGGGGCGTCGTGCCCCGATAAAATACGCACAACTTTTAGGTCAAGCTGTGTCAGCTTTTCAACAAAATGTGGCATCTCTGAAAATGGCGGCGTGAGTAAAATACCGGCAATTCGGGTGCGTTTTATCATGCTGGTTATTTCGTCAATAATATGTGCTTCTTTGGCATCGCATGGGTGGATAAGTAGTTCAAACCCTTGCTTTTTACACGTATCTAAAATGCCGTTTTGCATATCTATAATATAGTAGGCATTTGGATTGTCGTAAATGTAAGCAATGCTGTAAGCTTTTGTTCCTGCGAGACTTCTTGCAGCAAGGTTAGGCTGAAAGTTCAACTTTTTAACCGACGCCATGACTTTCTCACGGGTGTTGTCACGCACCGAGGTTTCGTTATTTATTACTCGTGATACCGTTTTTATTGATACCCCGGCATCTTTTGCCACGTCGTTTATTGTTGTTCTCATAGGCTTAATAGACCTTTACATATCATTTTGGGTACTAATTTATCTTTATCGGTTAACAACTACAGCAAAAGCAGTTAACAGTGCTCGGTTTTTATTATTTGACGGCTAAATTATAAAGACATCATTGAATATTAACAGTTAATTTATACGCCTTTCTTGTGAGAATGGTAGATAAAGTTTTAGGTAATAATTTAGTCATATTTAAATTTAATTTAAATACAATAGTTTAAAAGAATATTAAGCACATACATGTAAATTTTTTGTATCTTTTTTGCCCTTCTGTGTAGCTATAAAAGAAAAAAAAGGATACATTAACAACTTAATGACAGCGTTGTCATAAATTGGTGCGCGCTGTTAATTATTATTTAAACCCTAGGGTAGCGGATTGTGTGCGCTAAGGTGGCAATTGCTAGATGTGAATAGTGATTGATTTAAAAGCGGGATTAATTTAAGTATCTGAAAGAGATACTTGAGTGACTAAGTTAATAACAATAGAGGGAAAGTAGCGAATGAAGATTAAATCATTACTGACAGCATGCTGCTTAGCACTGGGTTTGAGTGCGTGTCAGGGCAATGTTGATGAACAAAATACGGTATCGGTTCAGCTAAGCCCTGCAAACGATAGCGCCGTAGAGTTACTTGCTAAAACCTTACAAATAAAATATCAGCAGGTTGATAACCGTCCATCAGCACAGTGCGATCCAGATATAGAAAACGGTCACTGTTTTAAAGCGTATTTACATTTAACCGCCAACTCGGCGATTAACTTTGACCAATGGAAAATTTACTTTAGTCAAATTACACCTATTCAAACGGCGGTTAGCGATGAATTTACTATTAAACGTGTTAATGGCGATATTCATGTCATTGAGCTTAAAGACGGGTTTACTGGCTTTAAAGCGGGTGAGACTAAAACGATTACTTTTTATGCGCACTTTTGGTCATTATCGCAAAGCGACGCAATTCCTAATTATATAGTTGTTAATAATAATGACACCGCTAAAGTGATTGAAAGCACAAAACCTAAAATTGACCCAGAGACAGGGTTAGAGGTGTTGCCACATGTTATGCCTTACACCGATTATGAACGTCAGTTTAAACGTACCGCGAATGATAAAACGCAGTGGCTTAGCGCTGAGCGCTTGTTTGAGCGCAATGAAAAATATGACTTTTCTGCTTATTTAACGTCGCAAAATCAAGTGAGCAATGTGATTGCTCAACAAATTATTCCGTCCCCACGTTTTAGCGAATTTAGCCAAACTCAAACGCTAGATATAAGCCAAGGGCTTAATATTAACTACTCAGGAATAGATAAAACACACTTATCTGCCGCAACACAAAGGTTAGCACTACTAGGTATTAATATAAGCGATGATGCAGCGGCCATTAAGGTCACACTTAATACAGTAACTAAAAATGATGAATTTGAAGGCAGCTATAAGTTAGCGATTAAAGCTGATGAAATTGTGATTAATGCCGCTGATGAAGCGGGCATTTTTTATGCTTTGCAAAGCTTAGCGAGTTTGTATCAGGTTAACAGTAATATGTTACCTGTGGGAGAAGTAATTGATGCACCGCATTATCAGTTTAGAGGTGTGTTGGTGGATGTAGCACGGAACTTTCGCGACAAAGGCTTTATTTTAAAGCTGCTTGATCAAATGGCGGCTTATAAACTTAATAAGCTGCATTTACATTTAAGTGATGATGAAGGTTGGCGTATAGAAATCCCATCACTTCCTGAACTTACGGATATAGGGGCGAAGCGTTGTTTTGATCAAAGCGAGCAACAATGTTTAATGCCACAGTTGGGCGCAGGGCTTGATACTTCAAGTGCAGCAAACGGCTATTATTCGGTGGCTGATTATCAAGAAATACTTAAAGCGGCGAGTGCGCGTCATATTCAAGTGATCCCATCACTTGATATGCCAGGGCATTCTCGCGCTGCAATTAAAGCCATGCAAGCGCGTTATAATAAATACATAAAACAAGGCGATAAACAAAAAGCCGAGCAGTTTTTACTTTATGATCCGCTTGATACAACCGTGTATTCGTCGGTACAGCACTATAACGACAATACCATTAATGTGTGTTTAGACTCATCGTATGCGTTTATTCGTGAAGTAATGGAACAGGTAAAAGGCATACACAGTGATGCACAGCATCCGTTAACCCGTTATCACATAGGCGCCGATGAAACCGCCGGAGCGTGGGTTGACTCACCAGCTTGTGCTGATTTTATTAAACAAAATAAGTTAGAAATTACTGAAGCGAGTCAGCTGGGCAGCTATTTTATTGAACGTATTGCGAATATGTTGGCTGATATGAATATTGAAACCGCTGCATGGAGCGATGGTTTATCGCATACTAATCCAGAGAATATGCCAGAGGTTGTACAAGGTAATAGCTGGGATTTATTAATGTGGAACGGCCATCAACGTGCCCATGAATTTGCTAATAGAAATTGGCAAGTGGTACTCTCGTCGCCAGATGTGCTGTATTTTGACTTTCCGTATGAAGCAGACCCACAAGAGCACGGCTATTACTGGGCTTCAAGGCATATAAATACCGAAAAAATATTTCAGTTTATGCCAGATAATTTACCTATTCATGCTGAATTTTGGCTCGATAGAGAAGATAAGCCTTATGTAGCTGATGACACGTTAAAGCATGATGAGCAAGGCAAGGTAGTATCAGCGCCTTTGGCAAAAGATAAACGCTTTATTGGTATTCAAGGGCAGTTATGGAGTGAAAATACGCGCACCAATAATATGGCCGAATATAAGCTCTTCCCACGGTTATTATCGTTGGCACAAAGAGCATGGCATAAGGCAGATTGGGCGGTTCCGTATGATCACAATGGCTTTGTTTATAGCCAACAAACAAATCGCTTTAGCTCAGCATTAAAACAGCAGCGCGATCAGCAATGGCAGACTTTTGCAGCCACAATGGGATTAAAAGAATTTCCTAAGCTAGAAATGGCTGATGTGCATTATCGTCTTGCAAATGCGGGCGCAAAAATTGAGAACGGCATGTTGTACGCCAATATTGCCTACCCTGGTTTGGTAATTGAATACAAACAAGGAAGCGGCCAATGGCAAACCTATAAACAACCCGTCAAAGTAACACAAGATGTATGGATTCGCTCTAAGACTCCATCAGCAAGTCGTGTAAGCAGAAAGCTCAAAGTAACGCACCGATAAAGTGCGTTTTCCTTTAAATTATTGAAGATGAAAGAAGTTATTTATTTGTAAATAAAAATAATGACAACGCTGTCATTTGTGCTAGTATAAGATTCATACAGTATGACAGTCCGGTTTTATTTTCAGTGTTTTGCAAAACGGTCGAACAAATTAAGAGGCAAAAATGATCACCAACAATATTAATAACAATCAACTCTTTGTGGGGATCGATGGCGGTGGCACTAAATGTAAAGCAATTATCGTCAATAGCTGTAATGAAATAGTAGGCACCGGTGTGGCAGGCCCTGGTAACCCGTTACATGGATTTAGCCAAGCAACGCATTCCATTGAGCAATCAGCGCGTTTAGCCTTGCAAGATGCAGGACTCAAAGAGACGCCTTTATCTGCATTAATCGCAGGGGTTGGCCTGGCGGGAGTTAACTTACCAAGTTTGCATAATCAAATGACCCAGTGGCAACACCCATTTAAAACTATGCATTTAACGACTGATTTACTCATTGCTTGTATGGGCGCTCATCAAGGTAGTGATGGCGCAGTGATGATTGCAGGTACTGGCTCGTGTGGATTTTCATACGTTAATGGTCAATCGTTTATGATTGGTGGTCATGGTTTCCCGCATGGCGATAAAGGCAGCGGTGCATGGATAGGCTTTACTGCTTGTCAGCAGGTGTTGTTAAGCCTAGACAAGTTAATCCCAAGTGGTGCGCTTACTAATTTGATTATGAAGTATTTAGAAGTGCGTGATGCAATGCAACTTGTTGAAGTAATTGCGAATAAACCCGCCGCCTTTTTTGCGCAACTTGCAGGTTGTGTTTTTCAATCAGCACAAGCAAACGATGCCATTGCGATTGCCATTTTAAAAGAAGGTGGCGCGTACTTAAGCGATATTGCACGTCAACTATTAGATAAAAACCCACCAAGGCTTTCGTTTATCGGTGGCTTATTAGCCGTGATGACAACATGGTTAGATCCAGACATTCAAGCTATTTTATCAGCCCCATTATCGTCACCAGAAATGGGGTCTGTACTTTACGCTAAACAACAGCACGTTAATTACAGCAGCCAGGAGTTATGATGTTTAACACCCTAATGGAAAAAGAAGCGGCGCAAACGCCAAATGTTATTGAAAAGCAAATTATTGCCAACCAACCTTTAGTGGAAAAAATTGGTCATAAGCTTCGCGATATGGCCCCTAAGGTGGTGATGATGATTGGTCGCGGTTCATCAGATCATGCTGGCGTTTTTGGTAAGTACTTAATTGAAATTGAAGCCGGTGTACCGGTCAGTTCAGCAGCGCCATCAGTGGCGAGTGTATATGGTAAAACATTAAAGCTTGAAGGCGCTGTGGTGATTGTAATTTCTCAATCAGGACGCAGCCCAGATATTCTCGCTCAAGCAAAAATGGCGAAAGAGGCGGGCGCTTATTGTATTGCACTGGTTAACGATGAAGCGTCACCATTGCAAGACATAGTAGATGATTTTGTCCCCCTTAAAGCCGGTGATGAAATTTCGGTGGCGGCAACAAAAAGTTACTTAGCCACGTTATCGGCATTGGTACATATTGTTGCTAATTGGACGCAAAATGAGTCATTATTACAAGGGCTTAAAGAGCTGCCTAGCGCGCTTGATGCAATGATAGACTCGCCAACTCAGTTACAGCCTAGTGAGTTTGCAAACATTAAGAACATGGTGGTATTAGCCCGTGGTTTAGGGTTTTCTATCTCAAAAGAAATGGCACTTAAGCTTAAAGAAGTGTGTGCTATTCATGCTGAGTCATTCAGTAGTGCAGAATTTTTACATGGTCCGGTAACCTTAGTTGAGCAAGGGTTAGTGATTTTAGATTGCTCGGTTGATGATGAAACTAAAGAGTCACATCAGCAGCAAATTGCTGAGGTTAAAAAACGCGGTGCACACGTGATTAGCCTTAATCAAAACGGTATTAACGTACACCCTCGATTAGCGCCATTTTTAGTATTGCAGCGTTTTTATCTTGATGTGGCAAAAGTAGCGTTAAGCCGTGGTTTTAACCCTGATGAGCCTAAGGGGCTTAAAAAAGTAACAAGGACATTATAAATGTCAGTAAAACGTATTCATGTAGCAGAGTTTTTTGATGGCGAGCAATTTGTTAACGACAAAGTGTTGAGCATTGATGCGGGTATTATTACGGCAATAGATGATAACGTGCAACAGGCAGATGAGCACCTAACGGGGTTAGTTGCGCCAGGCTTTATTGACTTGCAAGTGAATGGTGGCGGTGGTGTATTGTTTAATCGTACTAGCAGTGTTGCTGGGGTTAAACAAATGCTGCTGGCACATGCCAAGTATGGCACAACTGCCATGTTGCCGACTTTAATTACTGACACGGTTGAAGTGATGCACCAAGCAGCCGATGTCATTGCTGATGCTATTGCTTTGCAGACTCCCGGTATTATTGGCATTCACTTTGAAGGCCCGCACTTATCTGTTGCAAAAAAAGGCGCTCATAGTGCTGATTATATTCGCCCTATTTCTGAACAAGAATGGCAGGTATTATCTCGCCAAGATTTAGGTAAAGTGGTGGTAACAGTTGCACCTGAAAATGTTCTGCCAAGTGATATCGCTAAAATGCGTGAGGTAGGCATACACGTTTGTTTAGGTCATACCAATGCAAGCTTTGCTCAAGCTCAGCGCGCGGTTGATGCTGGCGCAACCGGATTTACGCATTTATATAATGCTATGTCGCCATTACAGGGGCGTGAGCCAGGTGTTGTAGGCTGTGCATTATTAAACGATGACACCTATTGCGGCCTAATTGTTGATGGGCATCATGTTGATTACGCTGCATGTCAGCTTGCGTTAAAAGCAAAGCCAATGGGTCGTGTTTTTTTAGTCACTGATGCGATGCCACCAGTGGGTACGAATGACACCGAATTTGCTTTTTTTGACCGTACCGTCACCTTAGATAATGGTAAGCTCACCTCTACCACGGGTGAACTGGCAGGATCTGCGCTTGATATGGCAACCGCAGTAAGAAATACAGTAACCCATTTAAAGCAGCCATTAGCGCAAGCGCTTAATATGGCAAGTTTATATCCTGCTCAGTATTTACAGTTGCCCGCCACACACGGGCGATTAATACCGGGCAGTCCAGCAGATTTTGTACAATTAAACACACAACAACAAGTCATTAGCACGTGGATTGGCGGCGCTCAGGTTTGTTAACAACATAATAAATATAAATAAAGGAAAATAACATGACAACCAATGTTATGGATACGTCCAAAAATAGTAGCGTGGTTCCAATGGCCATTGTTGCGGTATTATTTTTTATACTGGGCTTTGCTACTTGGCTAAATGGCTCATTAATGCCGTATTTAAGTCAAATTTTACAGTTAACTCCGTTTCAAGGGTCGTTAATTTTATTTTCCTTTTATATTGCCGTCACCTTTACTGCGCTTCCCTCGGCCGTGTTAATTAAAAAAGTTGGCTATAAGAACGGGATGGCGCTTGGCATGGGGTGTATGATGTTAGCGGGTTTACTGTTTATTCCTGCCGCTATGTCACAGTTTTTTCCTCTGTTTTTATTAGCCCAGTTAGTGATGGGGGCAGGTCAAACTCTATTACAAACTGCGGTTAACCCGTACGTAGTGCGTTTAGGGCCAGAAGAGTCGGCTGCTGTGCGTATTAGTATTATGGGTATTTTAAATAAAGGCGCAGGGGTTATTTCTCCGATGGTATTTACGGCCTTAATTTTAAGCAACTTTACCGGTACGGTAGGCACAGAGCTTAGCCAAGAGCAAGTTGATGATATGGCCAACGGCCTTATTTTACCTTACTTAGGCATGGCCATATTTATTGGTTTATTAGCTTTTGCGGTTAAAAAGTCGCCGCTACCTGAACTTATTAATGATGAAGTTGACGCAATAAACGATAAGGGTGAAATTCGTGAAACACTCTCTCATCCAAACTTAGTGTTAGGCGCTATTGCGATATTCTTGTACGTGGCGGTTGAGGTTATTGCAGGCGATACCATAGGTACTTTTGCACTATCGCTGGGAGTCGAAAAATATGGGGTAATGACCTCATACACTATGATGTTTATGGTGTTTGGTTATATTTTAGGTATTTTACTTATCCCTAAATTTATTTCTCAGCAGAGCGCTTTAACCGCATCGTCTGTATTAGGGATTGTTATTACATTATGTATTTTACTGCTCGATGCACAGTCGTTTGTTATTGCCAATGCGTTATTGGTGCCTTTAGGCGGCGCTAATTTGCCTGATGTTTTACTGCTGATTGCCTTTTTAGGCTTAGCAAACGCGATTGTTTGGCCTGCGGTGTTCCCACTAGCATTATCAGGATTGGGTAAACTTACTAGTACTGGTTCTGCGCTTTTAATCATGGGGATTGCCGGAGGTGCATTTGGTCCCGTTTTATGGGGGCTACTGAGTGGCTTTACCTCGTTACAAACAGGCTACTCGGTGTTGTTACCTTGTTATCTATTCATATTATTTTATGCCGTGAAAGGCCATAAAATGAAAAAGCAATAACCTCCACCAGCTATCCCTAGCTCAGTGCACTTTGCAGTATAAAGTGCACTGATTATCAGCTTAATCGCGTTACTTTAAGTTTTATCCTACCGGCATTCGCACCATAAAAACGACTTAAATCATTAGCAAATGGGCAAAATTCTCCCGATTTTTTAATGGTTATTTCAACGCCTTCAGCAATTTCAAAGGCATGTTCATCGCTTTGACCAATCGTGCCGATCAAGCTAAACCACTGCGCTGTAGCTAAACGTCTAAATGGCTCAAGTAATGCCATGGGGATTTCTTTAACGCCGAGTTGCACGTTATCGCGATGCCACCCAGAAGGAGAGCACTTTATACCATCGTCATACCAATATTGATTAGGATAAGGTGTAAAACGGTAGGTCGCACCTTGGGCAAGCATTAAGCCGGTGGCGTTGTAGGCTTCACTGGCATATGCCATCACATCTTGGCTTTGGTTTATGCTAAGTAAACTCATATTTTGGTTGGCTAGCATTATATGGGCACTGAGTCCCATAAAGTTTAACGTGCTGTCGTCGCTGTAAATCATTTTATAATGTAAGTTTTTTAACGATTCGGGGCGATAGCTGGTTAGTTTATTAATTCGCTGTGCAACACTGTGATGTATTAATGGGGCGACGTGGCTGATTTCATCGTCAATTAATACACAGCACTGCCTATCAACAAGTTTAAAAAATGGGTTTAGCCAAAAGTAATTTTGCTGATGACTTAACGCCAGTGGATCGGGAATAACAGTCACATCGTCTTGGGCAACCAAGTTACTCTCAGGTAAAAGGTTTTCGTAATCGATGTCATGACTGGTTAGCAATGAAACTGACAGTGGCTGAGCAATGAGCCACTCAAGTGCATAACGCAAGCAAATATCGGCAAGTCCATCGCGATAGTAGCCGCCTCCCACATCGGAATGGGCTCCTGCAAACCACAGCTCGGTAATGTTAGCTTGCTGGTTCATTAACGTCGGTTCAAACGCGCGACGTTTTTCATCAAGCGCTACACAGTGCAGCGCCTCAAAGACATTACTGGCAATGGTGTGATTTTCAAAAATAACATGCTCTGCACCCCAAGTGGCTTTACTCACTTTTGACATGCCAATTGAGGCCACTGTATCAAACACACATAAATACACCTTTTCATGTATGAGTGGCTCTAAGCACTTTGCAAATCGCCGCGCTAATGCAGCGCCTCTGCTAAAGCCGGTGAGTAGTAGGGTATCGCCGCTTTGGTAATGCTGTTTAAAATCATTAATAGCTTGATTTAAAATGCTGGCTACATCGTCTGAACGTGGGGCGAGTGCTTGATTTAAAATTCGTTTTAAACGACTGCCTTTAGTGCCTATGCCTTGGTAATAAAAACTTAACTGTTTGGAAAATGGGGTGGTGGGAGAATCATCAAGTTTACCACCGAGCAATAAGTGTAGTTTTAAAATATTAGAAATACTGGCGTCTTCTTTAAAATGCTCTGTACTAAATTGATCTGCGTCTCCGGGTTCACTGCCGGTACCATCAAAATTAAAAATAAGCGTTTTATCCGACATAGCCTGTTTCCTTAAAATTTTTGTGTACTTTATATAGCTAATATTAAAAATTAAAGACAGTGGTAATTTAAATTACCACTGTCTTTAATTTTGGCTAGTGCAGCTTCATTTTAGGACGCACAACACGCAGCACTTTTTCGCTGATCCACAAAGCAAAGGTTTTGGCACTGCCATGAATAGCGCGCTGATGCATTCTATATAATGAAATATACATAAAGCGGGCAATTTTACCTTCAATAAAAAAGCTATTACTGGTTAGGTTACCCATTAAGCTGCCTACTGTGCTGTAGCGCGATAAATTAACCAGTGAGCCATGGTCGTTATACTCGAATTTTTTAAGGGGCTGCTCACGTAATGTGGCGATTAAGTTTTTTTCAACGCATTGTGCCATTTGATGTGCCGATTGTGCGCGTGGCGGCACTTGTGTACCATCATCTTGCGTAAACGCGCAGCAATCACCGAGTACATATATTTGTGGGTCAAGGTTGCTTTGTAAGTACTCGTTTACTTTTATTTGGTTATTACGAGTCAGCTCAAAAATACCCAGCTCTTTAATAAAGTCAGGTGCTTTTACGCCCGCCGCCCACACCATAATATCCGCATTTATTTGCTCATCATCATTGGTGATAAAGCCATGTTCGGTTGCTTGTTTAACTTGGGTATTTTCCCGAACGGTGACGCCTAATCTTAATAACTCACGCTTGGCCGAACTGGCAATTCGCTCAGACAGCGCCGGAAGAATCCTGGGGCCCGCTTCAATCAGGTGAATATGTAAACGCTTAGCCGACATATTGGTTAAACCGTATATTTTTAGTAAATCAGAAACATGATACAGCTCAGCCGAGAGCTCAACCCCAGTTGCTCCACCGCCAACAATGGCGATGTTTAATGAGTGTAATGGGTCATCGTCTTGATGAAGGCGAGTAAAGTTATCCAGCAGCGCGTGTTGAAAGCGCTCTGCTTGTTGATTTGAATCTAGGTAAAAACAATGCTCTTTAATGCCTGGCGTATTAAAGTCGTTACTCACACTGCCAATAGCAATAACTAAATGATCATAGTGAACGGTGCGTTTAGGTAAAATTTGATGCCCTAACTCGTCATATAGAGGGCTTAAGGTAATGGTTTTATTGTTGTTATCGAGGTTGCAAAAGGTACCAAGTTGAAAGTTATAGTGGTGTTTGGCAGCATGCGCGGAGTAAACAACCCCATCTAAATCGGCATCAATAGAGCCAGTTGCAACCTCGTGCAATAACGGTTTCCATATATGAGTGCGATTTTTATCGATGAGTAATATATTTGCGTGTTTTTTCTTTCCTAATTTGTGCCCTAATTGAGTTGCTAGCTCCAGCCCACCAGCGCCACCGCCGATGATGACGATTTTTGGTATGGTTATATCCATGACTATGCCCTTAAAAATAATATACCGAAGCAATTTCTGTACGTTGATTTTTAAAATGACTTGGGTATCAAAAAATTATTTTGGCAAAGCACGTTTTTATGGGGCTATAGTGTGCGCCTAATTAAAGGATATGTCAGCAATAAATCACGTCATTTGATGTATACTGATATGCAAATATTTCATCTACTGCGCATTTACAGCATTTATGGGCACCGACATAAAAAGGACGCTTTTATGAGTACCTCGCTAGTTCAGTCTCTTGAGCAACATTTTGGTTTTAATCAGTTTAGAACAGGGCAACAACAAACCATAGAGCAGCTGCTAAATGGCCAATCATCATTGGCAATATTTCCTACAGGATCGGGTAAGTCGTTGTGCTATCAACTCACCGCGTTACATTTACCGCATTTAACGCTGGTGGTATCGCCGTTATTGGCCTTGATGAAAGATCAAATTAGCTTTTTAAATAGCAAAGGCATCTATGCCGCCAGCCTCGACTCAAGCCAAGACCAAATGCAAAGTAGCACTGTAATGAACGACGTACGAAGTGGTAAAGTTAAAGTGTTAATGGTGTCGGTTGAGCGCTTTAAAAACGAACGCTTTAGGGAGTTTATAAGCCAAGTGGCGCTTTCTATGTTGGTTGTTGACGAAGCGCATTGTATATCTGAATGGGGGCATAACTTTAGACCCGATTACTTAAAACTACCTCGTTACCGTGAAGAGCTAAATATTCCGTTAGTGCTACTATTAACCGCTACCGCCACTAAAAAAGTAAAACGCGATATGGCCGAGCGCTTTGCTATTGAGCCACAATGTATTGTGCAAACGGGGTTTTATCGCGCTAATTTAGATTTAAATGTGCTGAGTGTTAAAACGGCGGATAAAAACAATGAGCTTACTAAAATTGTCCGTGCGCAAACCGGCCCCGGTATTGTGTATGTCACGCTGCAGCAAAGTGCTGAGCAAGTGGCCAATATGTTAAGCGCGCAGGGCCTGCACGCGGTGGCGTATCATGCAGGGCTTGAAGACACCCTACGCGGGCAAATTCAAGACGATTTTATGGCAGGCAAAATAAATGTAGTGGTTGCTACCATTGCCTTTGGTATGGGGGTTGATAAATCAGACATACGCTTTGTAATTCACTACGATTTACCTAAATCAATAGAAAACTACAGCCAAGAAATTGGCCGCGCAGGGCGTGACGGCAACCCATCAAATTGTTATACCCTGGCTAATTTAGATGGCTTAAATACAGTAGAAAACTTTATTTACGGCGATACTCCAGAGCTCAGCGGTATTGAATATGTTATTAACGATATTCGCCAAGCTCAACAGCAATGGGAAATGCAAGAATATAGCCTTTCAAGCGAGAGTAATATTCGCCAACTTGCCCTTAAAACCTTGCTGGTACAGCTTGAAATGCAAGGCGCAATAACCCCGCAGTATGCTTATTATGCCGATTTTAAGTATAAATTTTTGGTTGATAAAAATGAGTTACTTAGCCAGTTTGATGAGCAGCGCCAAGCTTTTTTAAAACAAATATTTAGTCATACCGACTTTAAAAAAATATGGGGCACACTTAATTTTGACTCCCTAACGCAAGCCGCGCAGGTTGACCGTAAACGTGTGGTAGCCGCGCTTGACTATTTGGCTGAAAAAAACCTTATCACCCTTGAAACCAAACGTATTACTCACGTGTACAAAGTGCATAGCGAGGTGATTAATAATCCTGCACTTGCCCAGCAGTTACACGATTATTTTACTGATAAAGAGCAAGCGGAAATAAAACGGATTGCTGCTTTAGTACGCTTTTTTGAGCTGCAATCTTGCTTAAGCTATAACTTAGCCCGTTACTTTGATGATGCGAATGCGCCACAGCAGTGTGGACATTGCTCGGTGTGTCGTGGGCATTCAGTTAAGCTTGAATATTCAATTCCCCCTGCAACGATTGATACAGCGCTTATTTATCAAAAGGTCGATGAGTTTTTAGCGCACATGGCAACTAAAGGTGTACACAATGTAGGTATTGAAACCCAATGCCGGTTTTTAGCGGGAATGAGCGTGCCACTGTTTGCGCGTAATAAAGTACGTCAACTAAGTGGTTTTGCACTGTGCGAGCAACAGCGCTACAGCGAAATTAAAGGGACATTGCTATCAAGGTCGATGGCTAAATAATATTAGAAATCAGTATAAAAATAAAAGAGTGTTAATTTTTTGTTTCTTTTTCTTGCTTTACTATACTCAATTTGGCTATGACAGCCATTATAATAATGAGGTGATCAATGAAACTGCAAAAAATTATACTATTGGGAGCATTTATATCAGCAAGTAGTTATGCTGAAATTAATATTTCGGGTTTTGCAAGTATTAATGCAGGTAAGGTACTGAGCGGTACAGGTGTCCCGCAATATGGCGTTGAACCAACATTTCTTGCGGACTATCCAAATGTTAGTGCATACACTGAAGATTTATCCTTTTCGCCAGAGTCTTTGATTGGATTACAGGTATCAGGCGATTTGGGTGAAGGTCTTTCTGTAACAGGTCAGCTAGTTGCCAGAGGAGTCAACGACTTTGAGGCAAACTTTGAATGGGCTTATATTTCTTACGATATTAATGATAATTGGACTATTCAAGCAGGTAAAAAGCGTTTACCACTATTTTACTACTCAGACTTTTTCGATGTAGGTTATGCATATGTATGGATGCGAGCCCCTGCAGATAACTATACATGGCAAGTATTTAACTACGAGGGCGTTAATTTACTCTACTCAGGTTCTATAGGTGACTGGGGAGTGTCTGCGAATATTTATACCGGTAAAGAGGACGATGACGATAACAAGCTATTATCAGACTTCTTCTTTCAAGAGCCAACAAGAGAAATTTGGGAAGATATGTTAGGCGGCGTACTGTTACTAAATCGTGACTGGCTCGAACTAAGAGTGACCCACATGCAATACACCAATAAGCGTTTTCGTGCGGGTGAACCGGTTTTGTGGGACGGCAAAGATAGCAGAGATGGTAAATTTTATGGTTTAGCTGCAAATCTTGATTTTGGTGATTTTTTCGTTTTAAGTGAGCTTAACCGCTTAGACTTAGATGGTAATCTCGACACTTATATGATCAGTGCGGGCTATCGTTTTGACTCTATTACACCTTATGTCATGTTTTCAGACTTCGAACAAGAAGGTGAAGGTGATACAGAACAGCATAATACATTTGCTGTTGGTGTGAGGTGGGACTTTCATCCGTCAGCTGCATTTAAAGTGCAATACGATAGAGTCAAAGATGACTCGTTTGATTTAGCTGTGGCCGGTGATAGTAAAGCTATCACGCTTGGTGTCGATGTTGTATTTTAAGGAGAGGTAAAATGAAAAAATTAATATTAAGTGTAATATTCCTGTTTACGAACTTCGCCTATGCAGATTTTGCTATTATCGTGCATCCTTCAAATGAAAGTAGCTTTGATGAGTCTGTTATCAGCCGAATTTATACAGGAAAAGAAAAGTCATTTAGCAATGGCAATAAGATCATTCCAATATCTCAAGAACCAAGTAGTGCTGCAACCGAGCAATTTAATAGTAAATTACTTAATAAAACGTCTTCTCAGTTAAAAGCATATTGGTCAAAACTAATTTTCACAGGAAAGGGCACACCACCTAAAGAGTTAGAAAATGACAGTGAAGTAATCAAAATGGTCGCAGCTAACCCTGACACCATTGGCTTTGTCTCTTCATCAGCTGTATCGGATAACGTTAAAGTGGTTTTCAATTTTTAATCTTAAATAAGCGTGCTGGTTAATCAGCACGCTTTTTTAGTGATTAGTTAATTACAATATAACGATGTTTAATATCTGACGTTATTTTACTGTCACCCTTGCCTCGCTCGTGTATCCTATAGCTTGTATATCATTTATCAAAAGTCTGTATGCCAAACTCAATCATTGCTGTTGAAAATATCAATACCCAACCAGTCACTTGCGCTAACTGCCAAGCGTGTTGCTGCCAATTAGAAGTGCGTATTGTCACTGATACCGGTGTTCCTTTTCGATATATTGATTACGACAAATGGGGCAGTGAGGTCATGAAGCGCGGCGATGATGGCTGGTGCGAAGCACTTGATAGAAATACCCTCATGTGTACTATTTACGAAAATCGCCCATTAACGTGTCGAGAATTTGAAATGGCATCGGGTGAGTGTATTACTGAGCGGGAGCTAGCGGGTATTTAAAACGCGGGCTGATTAACCCGCGTGAATGTTTGTTAGCCAATAGAGAGTTGCGCGCTTGGGTATCTGAGCTTTTTAGTGCGTGGACTTGCTAAAAAATAGGCGATAGTGAGCGGACCTATTCTGCCCATGAACATTAAAAACATAATAATAAACTCTCCCAGTGGTGATAGCGAGGATGTTAAACCACGTGAAAGCCCTACCGTCCCCAGTGCAGATACCGCTTCAAAAGCAACATCTAAAAAAGGCGCATCTTCGACGACCAGTAAGGTAAAAATAGCTAACCAAGTGACTCCTGCTGAAATAATGGTTAAAGCTAATGCTTTATACACAGATTCTTTGTCTATTTCTCGGCGTAACACAGTGACGCCTTTGTCACGTCTTAGGTAGCTATAGGTTGCTAAAATTAAAACGATAAACGTAACGACTTTAATGCCACTTGCGGTACTTAAAGAGCCGCCACCAATAAACATAAGCATCATAGTTAAAGCGGTGCTGGCATTTTTTAATTCTTCAATAGCAATGGTATTGAATCCCGCAGTACGGGGAGTGACAGCTTGAAACCAAGCAGCTAACCATTTACCTACTTCAGACAGTGGTTGCAGTGTTTTTGGATTATCGTATTCAATCGCGTAAATAAGCAATAATGCAATAACGTTAATAATAACTGTGCTGATCAACATTAATTTACTGTAGGGACTGAGCTTTGCCCAACGCTTTGATTTATATAAATCCATTAATACGGTAAAGCCAAGCCCACCAATAATAAACAAACCGGTAATAGTTAAATTCACAACGGGGTCTTCAACATACTGCATTAAGCTGTTAGGACTCAATGCAAACCCTGCATTGTTGAAAGCGCTAATGGTATAAAAAAGAGCATGAAAAAAGCTTTTCTGTAAACCCATTTCAGGTAGCCAATACAGCGTTAAAATAACAACGCCTATAGATTCTACGATTAGTGCAAACAGCAAAACAGACTTAGCGGTATTGACCAACGTAGATGTATCTGTTTGATTAAAAGCAGCTTTGGTGACTGTTTTTTGAATAAAGCCAACTTTATTACCCAGTGCCATTAAAGTTACAATCGCAAAGGTCATTAACCCCAGACCACCCAGTTGAATTAATAACGCAATAACGCCTTGTCCAAAAGGGGTAAACACTGAACCGGTATCCACTACAACCAGTCCAGTTACAGTCACCGCAGAGGTTGCCGTAAACGCACTTTGTATCCATGAAATAGGCTCATAGGTTGCAAAAGGCAGTTTTAATGCCAATGCCCCTAGCGTTATTAATATTAAAAAACTGCAACATAAAATAAGAGGCGGAGCCGCATTGATTTTTTTATGCCCACTGACTTTGCGCTCAATAGGCGTTTTGAGAGGGTGCCATAAAACCATGATTATAAGAGCCTTGGAGCTAGATAGTTTAATTCGACTCGGCTACCTGATAGCAGTAAGGTGTCGTGGGTATGTAACTCAAAGTCGTCATCAAGTTTGACAAACGTTTGCTTGGCGCGCTTTACCAATAGAGGGTCTACAGTGCCTTTTATTTCTCTGAGTAGATGCCCTAGTTTTGTTTTATGTAGGTGAGCTTTTATACTTACTTCAACAACGTATAAGCCATTGCCTAATGAAATATAGTCGTTCACTATCGGGTAATTAAGCGCTTGTGCAACGCGCACCCCCATTTCTTCCTCAGGGTGAATAATGCGTGTTACACCTAATTTAGAGATAATAGTGTGATGGGCTTTAGTACTCGCTTTTACCCATATTTGCTCAACAGCTAAGTTTTTTAATGCAAGCGTGCACAGAATGCTCGATTGCATATCTTCCCCTATCGCCACTAAAACAGCCTGACTACTCGCTAAATCAAGCTCTTTAAGTGCGGCTTCATCGGTGGAGTCGCAAACGACGGTTTCAGATAAATGCTCAACATACTTTTCGGCGAGTTTTGGGTTACTATCTACGCCAGTCACTGTGTGTCCTAAATGAATTAACTCAAGACTTGCTGCAATGCCGAAGCGACCTAAACCAATCACTGTAAAATGTGCCATATTATTCCTCGTTATTTTTTCCAAAAGCTATGAGTAAAAAGTGCAAAAACAGTAAAATATTCTAACCGGCCCACGATCATAGCGACCGAGAGTATCCAAATACCGGTATCTGAAACGGGTTGAAAGTTAGCGCCAACTTCACCAAACCCAGGGCCAAGTACATTGACGCAAGCAGCTACCGCAGTAAATGCACTCCAAAAATCAAGACCCGTTGCCATAAGTAACATTGTAAACAGTAAGCTTGTACCAACAGCAAAGGTCATAAATGCCATAATTGCATGGCGTACATCTTCTTTAACGGGCGAACCTTGATATTTAAGTGTAAATATCGCTCTTGGATGAAGTAGCTGTTTAATATTGTTATTAATCATTCTGCCAACAATAATGTTACGAATTATTTTATTTCCGCCAGCGGTTGAACCTGCGCAACCACCAAGATAGCCAGCAATAACCAGCAAAAACCCAGCCTCAGCTGGCCAGTCAGTAAAGCCTGCTGCGCCATAACCGGTGCTGGTAATAAAAGAAATAATATGAAATGTGGAGAAACTAAATGCTTCAAGTACATTTGAGTAGCTGTCTTTAAGCAGCAACATGGTGGTTAAAAGAACTGCTAAAAACACGACGATATAAATAAAATAACGTGTTTCTTCATCGTGATAATAACTAGTAATGGCTCTTTTGTGCGCCACTTTGAAGTGCAAGGCAAAGTTAATCGCACCTGCAAGCATAAAGACATTAGCTATCCACAGCAGTAAATGGCTGCGGTAATACCACATACTGGCATCATGCGTTGAAAAACCCCCAGTTGAAACTGTGGTAAAGGCATGTGCAATCGCATCGTATAAACTCATTCCACCAGCATAATAGGCTAAAATACAAAGTACCGTGATTGCAAAATAAACACCCCATAAATAATGCGCGGTACTGGCAACGCGCGGAGTTAATTTTTCGTCTTTAATGGGGCCTGGGGTTTCTGCTTTTAATAATTTCATGCCACCAATATTCAACATAGGTAAAATAGCCACTACAAAAATTACTATGCCTAAACCGCCCATCCATTGTAAAAATTGTCGATACAATAAAAAGCTAGCAGGCATGTTATCGAGCCCTGATAGCACGGTTGCACCAGTAGTAGTTAAGGCGCTAATTGACTCAAATACTGCATCGCTAAAGTTAACGCCAGTGACAACCAAAATGGGAATAGCGCCTAACACACCGGCTATAATCCACGTTACTGTGGCGTAAATGAGTGCATCTCTGAATGTTGCGCCGGTATAATCTGTTTTACGTAAATTGATAAGTAGCACTAAAGCGACTGAGATCATCGTTGCGCCAGAAATAAGAAACGCACTAATAACGCGATCTTTAAAAATAAATAATGAAAGCGCTGCGAATACTAGTTGCACCACTCCCATCCAAATAATAGGAAAGGCGAGTAGTCTTAAGGTGATTTTCCAATTTATCATCAATACGCCTTATCAAATACCTATTGCAGGTAACACGCAATCACTAAAGTTGAGTTGAATATACGGGATCAAATACTAAAGTCAGCGCTGCACTACAAAGCTTTATAAAGATTTAACGAACGAGATAAAAAACTTTATAAAAACTTTATAGAGGCAATATCGAAAAGGCAGTAACCTAAGTGCTCAAATGTTAGAGGAATAATTAATGAATCAGGTCGAGGCCAAACCAAGGTGGTATAAAGCATTTTTTTTGGCGGTAATAATGCCATTAATTGTGGTTATGGCCATTTTCCCTGTTCGTAACTGGTTTACTACTACCGATATTGTAATGCTTCAGTTATTGTGGGTGACTTGGGTTGCTGTACGTAGTAACCGTCGCCTTGCGATACTGACCACCTTAGTAAGTGTCGCATGTACAGATTGGTTTTTTGTTGCCCCTAATTTTACTTTTCATATTGAAAACATAGAATATTTAGTAACTTTTATTGTTATGCTAATTGTTGGTTTTGTGATCAGTCAATTGGCGGGAGAGCTCAGTACTAAAGTCAGAGATGTGCAATTACACGCAAGTAATAGCCGCACCTTGTATGAACTGGCCAAAGACCTAAATAGCCTAGATACGCTGGACGAACAAAAAAAGTACTTTGTACAGCGGATCGGTAAGCATTTAAATGCATCTTGCACATTTATGCCTGCAGCACCGCGAGGCAACAGTGAATTTATATTACTTAGTGAGGCTAACCCGAGCTGGGGCGGGTTTAATTTTACTAAACGGTTAACGCAAGGGCAAAAAGCCTTTGCTGATACCGCTATTTCGCTGCTTTATCAAGTACATGAAAAAACGTTATTACGCCAGCAGTCGGCTGCTATTTCGGTGCAAGCGGAATTAGAACGCGCTAAAAATGCACTTTTACGTAGTTTGTCACATGATTTACGCACACCATTGGCAACTATTATGGGCGCATCCAGCATGCTTGCAGATGATGAAATTACCCTCAGCGACAGCGTGATAAAAGAGCAAGCGAGTAATATTTATGAGCAAAGTAAAATACTTAATCAGCACTTTGATAAAGTCATGGAGTTAAGCCGAGTTAATAAAATGGGTGAAAACCTATGTTGGCAAACAATAAACTTACAAGCATTACTCAGTGAAGCCAAAGCTCGCAGACAGCAGCAACTCACTCATTTTGTTATAGATACCAATATAGACGCTCAGTCAAAATGCATAGGAGATGTGACTTTATTAGAAATTGCGCTAGCTAATATGCTCGAAAATGCATGGCGTTATGGTGATGGGAAGGTGAGCGTTGAATTTACTCAAAGTAGCAATCAGCAAAAGGTATGTTATCAGTTACTTCTCACTAATAACGTGATCACTAAAGCGCAAACAAGTAGCGATGAAGGCGTTGGGCTGGGCAGTATTATTTGTGATGTGGTGGCTAAATTTCACAAAGGTACATTTACATTAACAATTAACAACGAGACACAGATGGCGTACGCAAAATTGATCTGGGAAAAAGACAATGACTAAAATCTTAATATTGGAAGACTCTCCCCCTTTACAAAGCTTTTTAAAAACCTTGTTGCACGCCAGTGGTTACGAGCTAAGTATTTGTGATAAAGGCTTAGATGGTTTTGCACGTTTAAGTGAGCAAAGTTATGATCTTGTGTTATTAGACTTAGGCTTGTTAGATATGGACGGTCAAGACTGGCTGATTGAGTTTCGACAATGGAGTGCCTTACCTGTTTTGGTGCTGTCAGCGCGAGATGGCGAAGTTGAAAAGGTAACCGCGCTTGATAATGGAGCAAATGACTATATTACCAAACCGTTTAGCGCGAATGAGTTACTCGCCAGAATTCGGGTGTTATTGCGCAACCAAAGTCAGCCGAGTGTGGCGTTTACCTGTGGGAATATAAAAATAGATCCACAAAAGCACATAGTAACCACCTCGGGGAATGAGATAAAACTGACTAAAAAAGAGTACGCAATATTATTATTGCTGTTTCAAAATAAAGATAAAGTACTCACTCATAATGCAATTTTAAGCCATATTTGGGGAGCGCAGTACATAGACCGTCCTGAATATGTGCGGGTACATGTAGCGCAGCTCAGACAAAAACTAGAAGCTAACCCTGCTAGTCCAAAATACATATTAACTGAACCCGCTGTGGGTTATCGGTTGGTCGATTAAACAATAAGAACTTTACAGTCTGCTCTACAACTCAGCGAGTCTGATAAATTATATAAATAACGCTTTTGTTTCCAAGCGATACTCTATTTAACAACCTTGTCCGTTATATAGCGGGTATTTTAATACCCCGCTTCTGCATTAATTTCTACACAATTGATTTGCCTAGAAAGTTTTTATAGTCTAATTTTTAAGCTTAATACTTCAGATCCTCAGGATGTTGGCTTGCTTGTTTAAGCCTAAAATTATGCGACTACCACTCATACACTCTTTGCAAGGAAAGATGCTGCTGTATTTGGCATTGCCCGTCATGCTCATTATTGCCAGTATCTTGAGTTATTGGTATTCAACTAGCCTTAATCAGGCTGTTATACAAGCAAAACTAAATTTAAGCCAGACGGCAGATACGATTGCCGCGAAGGTAAATGAAGAAACGCAATTAGCGGTACGCACTACAGAGATTATGGCCTTAGCACAGCAAAATGGGTTGTTTGGTGATAGAGAGGCAAGTATTAATTTTGTTCGTGCAGTGCTTAAAATGACCCCTTCATTTGTGGGGGCTTCGTTTGGTTATGAGCCTAATGCCGATAATCAAGATCAAGCCTATATTAATGCTCCACCGTTAAAAGAGGGCGTTTATGTAGACCAAACTGGCCGTTTTTTACCTTATTGGCATCGTGATTTTAATGACTCTGAACGTTTGTTACTTGAGCCCTTGGTCGATATGGAATCAAGTCTTTATTATGAGGGAGTACGTCAACAGTTTTTACGTGATGGTAATACCGAGACGATGATCACTGAGCCCTATGTTTACGAGGGAAGAATGCTGGTTGAACAAAGTTCGCCAATTATTATTAATGGCGAATTTGTCGGTATGGCAAGTGTAGATAGAGCACTTGCTGATATAACGGAATTCTTACAAACCATAAAGCAGCAACTAAAAATTGATGTTTTGTTACTCAGCCAACGTGACAACGTGATTGCCACGACATTAAATCATTCAGGACTAAAAACGAAAGCCATTTTAGACACAGATTATGCAAGTATAGCCAAACAGCTAAAATCACAGGGGCAAGCAAGAGAAATATTATCTGCTAACGATCCTTTTGATTCTGGAATATTCTATTTTGATAAAGCCAAGGTTGCCACTGGGCATTGGACAGTGATAGTGCGTCGCTCTGAAACCGATATTATTGGGCCTATTCAAGCGCAATTTAGCCCATTATTGGCAGCGGCTTTTGCAAGTGTATTACTGGTGTTTTTACTCTTTTGGTATTTTATTAACCGAACAACCAAGCGTATTAATATTGCGATTAAATCTGTTGAACAGCTAGCTAATGGAGATTTATCTATTCATGTTCAAAAGTATATGACTCAAAAGGATGAGCTTGGCACCATGTTTAGAAGCTTTGAGCGTTTAATTAAAGCCAGTAAAGATATTGATCAGGTTTGCTCTGCGATTGCAGCTGGGGATTTTTCTCAAACAGTTTCTAAGCGCAGCCCTTATGACAGTTTAAGTGATTCTATTAATTTAATGTCGAGTAAACGCCATGAGGCAGAGCAGGCTCTACTTGAGCAAACCATAGAGCTTCGTCGCACTCAGCAGGAACTTGTTGAAGCAGAGAAAATGTCTTCACTTGGAAGTTTAGTCAGTGGTGTGGCACATGAGGTGAATACACCGTTAGGTGTTTGTGTGACAGCGACATCTCATTTGCGAGAAATGTTAATCGAAACTAAAAACAAAGTGGCTTCTGGCACCTTAAGTAAAACGCAGTTTAGTGAGTTTATTAGTGAAGTTGATTTAAGCTGTGACATTTTGCTAAAAAACATGCAACGTGCCGCTGATTTAATAAGCAGTTTTAAACGTGTAGCGGTTGATCAAACAACCGAAGAATTACGTAATTTGTATGTAAGTAGTTATTTTAATGAGGTGCTAAAAAGCCTCTATCATACCCTTAAAGCAACACCGGTTGATATTACCATTAGTGCAACGGAGCCTGAGCCAGAAGTGTATTCTGATCCCGGTGCCTTAGCGCAAATTTTCACTAATTTAGTAATGAATTCAATTATTCACGGTTTTCAAAATGGTAGCAAAAAAGGGCAGATAAGTGTTCATATTGAGTACTCAGACTCTGTCTGTATTCATTATCAAGACAGTGGTCAAGGCATGACAGATGAAGTTCAGAAAAAAGTGTTTGACCCGTTTTACACCACAAATAGAGCGGGTGGCGGCAGTGGCTTGGGGATGAATATTGTTTATAACCTCGTAGTTCACCGCCTGAAAGGGCAAATTGCAGTAAAGCAAAAAGAATCCACAGGCGTTTATTTTTTCATTCAATTTCCGGTAACGCCACCGAATTAATTAATAGCAGGGTGTGTTTATGGAGTGGTTACAAGATGATGTAGTGTCAGATAAAGCGGTTGCCAACAGCAATGCTAAGCCATGGAAAATCTTAATTGTTGATGACGATGACTCTGTGCATCAGGTAACTCAACTTGCAATGAAGCGCTTTGAATTTGAGCAACGCCCTGTTGAACTACACAGTGTTTACAGTGCATCTGAGGCGAAAGAGAAACTACAAAGCTCAGAACGTTACGCATTAATTTTACTAGATGTCGTAATGGAAACAGAACATGCAGGATTAGATCTTGCGCGATTTATTCGCCAAGACTTACAAAATGGTTATAGTCGAATTATTTTGCGAACAGGTCAGCCTGGGGTTGCGCCTGAGCGCAGTGTTATTCGCGATTATGATATTGATGGCTATAAAGCGAAGAGCCAACTGCAAAGCCAAGATCTTGAATTGATTTTTTATACCTCTTTACGAGCCTACCGCGATATTTGTATGCTACAAACTCACCGCTATAATTTAAAAAGACTAATAAAAGCTATCTCTACCATTACTCAAATTGGTGACTTGGTAGAGTTTACCTCTGTTGTCATGGAAGAGTTAAAACTTGTACTGAATATGAGCTCGGCCAATTTATATATTGATGCGCCTAAAGTATTTGGTATTTGTCAGTTAGATGAAAAGTTGCAAATGATTGAAGGGGAGGTCTCAGGTATACATCTGTTCACGGGAAGTGGTATTGATAGTATTCCGAAAAAGCATCAAGAGTACTTTTTAAGGGCGAAACAAACCAAGCAGAATTTTATTGCAGAAGATCATTATGTTTATTTTCATCATTCACAAAAAGGTCTAGATTCAATACTCGCATTTCAATCATTGCAACCGGTTAAAAAAGAAGCGCAACAGCTTGTTGACTTGTTTTTGGGCAATGTTGTTCTCACATTTGAAAGTTTATTATTAGCTAACTCAATTGAAGAAACCCAGCAGCTGGCTATTTCACTAATGGGAGGTGCCATGGAGTCGCGCTCCAAGGAAACGGGATCTCACGTAATTAGGGTTGGCTTATATGCAAAATTACTCGCGCAGCTGCATAATCAAAATCAAGCGTACTGCGATAAAATTAGTCTAGCTGCGCAGTTACATGATGTAGGAAAGGTAGGTGTACCAGATCTCATTTTAAACAAGCCGGCAAAATTAGATGCTGACGAGTGGGAAATTATGAAACAGCATACCACTAAGGGCTGGGAAATTCTCAAAGGGACAACTAATCCTGTTATTAATATGGCTGCAAACATTGCGATTGATCATCACGAGCGTTGGGATGGAGCCGGTTATCCGCACGCAAAAAAACAGCAAGAAATCAGTTTAGAGGGACGAATTACTGCGATTGCTGATGTGTTTGATGCGTTATGTTGTCGCCGTTGTTATAAAGAGCCTTGGAGTATGGATGACGCAAAAGCGGAAATAATTAAAGGTGCAGGTAATCATTTTGATCCAAACTTAGTTGCACTTTTTGAAGCACATTTTAATGATTTTAAACAAATCTACCTGGATAGGCCTGAGTAGAAAAGCGGGTATCGCTTTGACTGTGAAACCACAATCAAAGCGAAAGGTAAGTTAGTCGTACTTGGCTTCTAACTCGTTAGCGGTATGAAATTTTTCATGAGATTGTAATTGCTCATCGTATTTAACCAGGTTTTTAAAGTGCTCTAACTGGCCTGCATTTTTAACGATTTCAACAATAAACGACATCATAAAATCGGCACCGGTTAGGGTCTCGCCCACTAAATAACGCTTGCCTTCAAGACGACTGTTAAAATAGCTAATCACTTTAGCGGTTTCTGCATCAGCATAGCCCTCTAAAAACTGGGTTTTAGCACCATCTTTTTGCACAAACATTTTGAGTAAAAGCGGTAAAATTGCTGAGCTTTCTGCAAAATGTAGCCATTGCTGGTAGTCAACGTAATCAGGGGTGCCTGCTTTTGGGGCAAATTTACCTTTGCCATATTTAGTGATCAGGTAATCTGTGATAGCGCCAGACTCGGCAATCACTAAGCCATCATCTTCTATAACTGGCGATTTACCCAGCGGATGCACATTTTTAAGCTCATCAGGGGCTAAAAAAGTCTCAGTGTTACGTTGGTAAGCAACAATTTCGTAATCGACCTCAAGCTCTTCTAGTAACCAAATAATACGTTTAGAGCGAGATTTATTTAAATGGTGTAGTTTAATCATTTTCTTCCTTATTGAGCTGTGTTGAATTACAACACAGCCTGAATGTTATTATAGTGGGCTGTTAATCTTTACTACGGTTTTACCAAAGTTCTTCCCACTGATCATGTCGTTAAATGCACTGATGGTGTTTTCAATGCCTTCTACCAGATGTTCGCGGTATTGAATTTTTCCGTCTTGTAGCCATTTTTGCATGTCTTGTGCAAATTCGTCATAGCGGTGGCCATAATCATCAAAAATAATAAAGCCTTGCATTTTGATGCGCTTAGTTAGTAATTGTCCCATTAACATGCCCATTCGGTCTGGGCCCTCAGGCAAACTGGTCGCATTATATTGCGATACCAAACCACAGATAGGCACGCGCGCTGAGGTATTAAGCAAAGGTAATACGGCGTCAAACACTTTTCCGCCCACATTTTCATAATAAACATCAATGCCTTGGTCACATGCTTTTTCTAATTGTTCGGCAAAGTCATCGGCTTTGTGATCAATACAGGCATCAAAGCCTAGCTTTTCAACGGCATGAGCACATTTTTCGCTGCCACCGGCAACTCCAACCACTTTACAGCCTTTAATTTTAGCAATTTGGCCAACCGTTGCACCAACAGGTCCCGTTGCTGCTGCAACGACCACGGTTTCACCTGCTTTAGGGGCGCCAATATCGAGTAAACCCATGTAGGCGGTAAAGCCAGGCATACCCATAATACCCAATGCGTATGAAGGGTTTGTTGGTTCTTTACCTAATGACATTAAGCCTTCGCCATTTGAGATGGCGTAAGTTTGCCAACCTGTGTACGCTAATACCCATTCGCCTTCGCTAAATTTATCGTTTTTAGATGTTTCTACTTGGCACACCGTTGCACCAACCATTACATCACCAATTTCGACAGGGTCGGCATACGATTTAGCATCGCTCATACGGCCACGCATGTAGGGGTCTAATGATAAGTAAATTGTACGCAACAGTACTTCGCCCTCTTTTAACGATGGAAGCTCTTTGCTTTTAAATTCAAAGTTGTCATTGGTAGGGGCGCCATGTGGGCGCGAGGCTAAAGTAAATTGACGGCTAGTTGTAGACATAAAAATCTCCAAAATAAAGTGAAAAAACCACCTATTACCGAATGTTTAAGCTTTAAAACAATACACGGCTCAACAATAATGCGCGGATAGGCAGATAAAATTTGTACCTTGATACACGAGCTTTGGGCGAGAGGGGGTTAATTCAACCTTTGCAAACATTTAATTAGAATAATTACTCTGTTTTTAGCATGCTAAATATATGGCTATCAAAATAGTGACCATTTTTATAAATTGCTTGTTTTAAAATAGCCTCGGTATTAAAGCCACTTTTAAGCAGCGCCTTTATTGAGCCCGCATTACCAGCAAATACAGCCGCATAAATACGGTTTAAATTAGTACTTTTAAACACTTCTTTAGGGTCTGTTGACCTTTGCGGATTACAATTTGTTCAAACTAGGGGCGGTTTAATCGCGGCGCGAGGTTTGTAACCTAGTGGGCTAAGTCAAAACCGAGCAACAAAGAGTAAATAGCCCCTAGGCAGAACCCGAAGGGCAGCGCCTGTTTAGCATTAATACTGCGTTATCGCCTATTTATTTGGAATAACCACACCTCATAGGCTCTGCCTTGCCTAAATACCAAACAGACTGTTGCAAATTTAACCTTGAAAGGTCAACAGACCCTAATAATCAACCCAATGGCTTGGGTGATAATACCTTGCCCCCAATATTGCTGACTAAGCCAATAGCCAATTTCGCCACTGCGGCTATACTCAAATTCACCAGGAATAACACCAATACAACCAACACACAGGCCATCAACTTCGATGGCTTTAATGATGCCACATTTTGCTCCCTCGTTTATCCACCAATTCGCATCTGCCTGCGTATACGGAAATGGAATTTTAGAGGACAAATAGCGAGCTACTTGTTGATTGTTCAAAATGGTTACGATTTGAAAGGTATCGTGTTGCTTGAACTCACGTAAAATCATCATATGGTAAATAAGTTTATTATTATCAACCAATAACCTAGCAAGCTTTAGGCGTTTAAACAATGAAACTATCTTTTTAAAATTAAAGTGTATACAGCTATAACTTTGCTTTAAACTCTTTTAAAATATAATAAAAAGTACCTACACAGAGTCACTATGCACCCACACATTGCCGCCCTTTATAATAGCGCTAAAAAGCCTAGTCGTTTAATTATTGGCCTAATGAGTGGCACCTCTTTAGATGGTTTAGATGTGGCGCTATGTAAAATAACCGGAGCGGGTTTGCATACCCAAATAGAGGTATTAAAATTCACCACGGTTGAGTACAACGATGAGTATAAAACTAAAATAAAACAGGTGTTTGCTAAGCGCGAATGCGATTTAGAAGTGCTGACTTTGTTACATCCGTGGGTAGGTAAACTCCATGGTGCTATGGTTAATCAGTGTTTAGCACTGTGGCAAGTAAATCCAGCCGATATTGATGTAATAGCCAGTCACGGGCAAACTATTTATCACTGCCCGCAATCCCAACATAACCACCACGATTTTAAAAATGGCACGCTACAAATTGGCGACAGCGATCAAATAGCGGTTACTACAGGCATTACCACGATAGGTGACTTTAGGCAAAAGCATATTGCTGCTGGTGGTGAAGGCGCACCATTAGCTGTGTATGGAGATTATTTGTTTTTTGCCAGCCCAAATGAAAATCGTATTTTACTCAACATGGGGGGCATTGCTAATTTAACATTTTTACCTAAAAACGGCGATACTGGAGCGGTCTTTAGCTCTGACATTGGCCCTGGCAATACTATTATGGATGCTTATGTACAGCATTATTTTAAAGGGCTCCATTATGATGAGGGAGCTAAACTTGCCAAAGCTGGTAAAGTGAATACAAAGCTTCTTGCTGCGCTTACCGATAACGCGTTTTTTAAATTACCACTGCCTAAAACAACCGGACCTGAGGTGTTTAATTTAGCTTATTTACGGGCGGCACAAATGCATTCAACGACACAAAGACTAAACCACGAAGATGTTTTAGCGACTTTAAATGCCCTTTCTGCCACTACGATTGCCAAGGCGTTAAATGACTGTGCTCAACATACTCAAGACTGTGTAGTATATGCCAGTGGTGGAGGTATTCATAATCCATTATTAATGGAGCAATTACTGATGCACTGCCCAAACATTAAGGCGTTTAAAAACACCGAGAATTTAGGCGTAAATCCTGATGCCAAAGAGGCCGTGCTGTTTGCTATTTTGGCAAATGAATGTTTGGCAGGGCAACGTCAAGGCTTAAATAATAACAACCAAGGGATTTTAGATATCACTATGGGTAAAGTGAGCTTTGCTGATTGAGTAATAAAAAACCAGTGGAAAAGTGTGCGCCAATAACTAAAAAAGCGAAAGTAAAGCTGTTCCCATATTAGCGAAATACTGACGTACTCGATGCGGCCTAGGCGGCGCTATATAAGTTGCAGGTGCAGTATAACCACTACCAAATTGGTTAATATGCATATCAAACTGCAAACTATTTTTTAACGTGCCGTGCTTACCATGCAAAATCATTTGCATCACAAAATCATGACTATGTGCTATTTGACTCAAAGTTAGGTTGACTCGCCCTTGTTCTAGATCAGATAGGTTGAGTGTTTTTTCTGTGTAGTATTGAGCCGCTCGTGCATTTGGCTCAGTTGCGCTGAGTGAAATAATATCACTTTCATGAGCAGCCTCAGGTAAAACGCATTGCAGTGTGATTTGATGCTGACTGTTAGCATCCTGCGATAGCGTTTCAAATTCCATGCTGTGACTCATTGCCGCAGACATAGGATCTTCAAATGACGGAAGTGCAAAGGTAAGTTGCACTATAGATTCGCTCATGAGGGGCTTCAAATGCTATTTTTGATTAATAATGCAGCTATTATTACCGATCATTATTGCAAAATTATGACTAAACAAAACGACTTCATACATGAGCTGGTTTAAATTACATTTTACAACTAAAGCTATTGTTTTAAATCAATATTATATTTAATAAATAAACTACAATGGTCGCTTAATAATATCGTTTATTAAATGCAAGGACACAACGAGGCCTTAGCTTAGCAATAACAATAATGCTTTTATCGAGCTTGCTGGTTGTTAATTAATGTTGCCTTTATTGTTAATTAAAGGTGTTTATTTGTGTGTGTTTTCTTAATTTTGCAATAAAATAGCTTGAAAAAAAACCAAGCTAGCCATAAAGTGCTTTTAAGAGCCCAAATACATAACACACTACCAAACAGGTTGTGGCGGGGTTGTGAGAATTAGATGGCACTAATAAAAAATAATTTATGGAAACTCTTCTGTTTTTTGCTGTTGGGTGGCTTAATTTTATTAAGCGTGCTTTTGGTTTACGAGTGGAAAAACATCAAAAAAGATTACCGCACGAGCTCCCAAAATCGTGTGGAATTTTCTGCGCAAGCACTTAAAAGCACCCTTAGAAATAAAGAGCTGATGCTAGATTTAATTGGTAGAGATATTCTCTCTAATAATAATTTACATGAAAAAACGTCGACAATTAAACTTCTTGATAATATTTTGCTAGAAAATCCCGTGTTATTAGGCTTTGGACTGTTTAATCCGCAAGGCGAGATTATTTATTACAGCTCAAACTTAAACGCTTCAACCATGATCAACCTGAAAGAAAATAAAAATACACGCCAAAGCTTTGCGCAAACCCTCGTATCAGACAAAATGGTATTAGGACAGACTTACTTTAATGAATCTTTACAAGAGTGGGTCATCCCAATAAGAAAAGCATTACGCGATAAGAGCGGCACAGTAATCGCGGTTATGACGGCAGGTATGGCGGTGTCGAGAGGGACTAAGTACTTAAATATTTTGCAAAGTAATCGTGATGATTACATCATGCTAGCAAGAGAAATAGATGGCTTTATTCAATACAGCTCGGTTAGAGATGCAGATATAGCAAGTTATATAAAAACCCAGACTAAAGAGGCATTGGGGTTATCGGGTAATGCTTTGATAGAGCAAACAGGTAAAACAAAGCAAACACTTAAATCTTCCGAGGAAGTGTTTAGCATAGAAACGACGGTAAAAGGCAAACCGTATATCACCTCAGCAAAATTTGATAACCGTTATCAGTTGTGGACTCTGTCACAAATGGCGATGCAACCAATAAAAAATCTGTATTATTGGAAAGTTGGCTTGTATGTCCTAGTTTATGTGTTTATTTGTATGGTGCTATTTTTTGGTTTTAGGCTTATTGCACGTGCTGAAAAAAAGCGTATTGATGAGCTATTCCATCTTTCAAGACATGATGATTTGACCAAACTCCCAAATCGAAAAGCGTTACGTGATAGCTTTGAAGAGAAAAAAGAAACATCGTTTAGCTTAGCAATCATTAACATTACCAACTTGCGTTCTATGAATAATCGCTTTGGCATGGAGTTTGGCGATAAAGCGATAAAAACCTTTGCTGGCTTTTTAAAAACAACATTTTTATCACCCTATTTAGTATTTAGAAATAGTGGGAATGAATTTTGTATTATTGCACCTCACACTTTTGATGAGCAAAACAGACGTGCATTCGAGCATATTTTAGAGTCAGCAATCCAGCAATATGAAACCAACAATAGTGAACGATTACTTAATATAAGTGTGGGCATAGCCTGTTATCCAGAGCATGGTATAACAAAGAGTAAGCTCGTACGAAGTGCGCATTTAGCTAACCAGTGGGCAAAAGATACCGGCCAATGGCTGTGTCATTATCATGCTGATATTAAACAAGCTTACTTACGTCGTTTAAAAGTAGAAGAGCGGCTTAATATGGCGTTAAACGAGCAGTCATTGTCTATGGCGTATCAGTGCCAAGTAAATGAACAGGGTAAAATCCATGCTATGGAGGCGCTCATTCGTTGGCAAGATGGTGAGCTTGGTATGGTATCACCCGCTGAGTTTATTGCTATTGCAGAGCAAAGTGATTTAATTTTTAAAATTGGTGACTTTGTTTTAGCGCGATCTATTGGTGAGTTTGCAAAAATGCAGCAACACAGCGATACCCCTCTTGAATTGGCAATAAACATTTCAGTAATGCAATTTCAAAGTAGTGTATTTATTCCTACATTATTACACAGTTTAGAGACGCACAATGTTACTGCGCAAAGTATCATTTTAGAAATAACAGAATCCCTCTTTATGGATAATCTTGAACATGTGATTGATACGATTAAGAGCTTAAAGTCACGTGGAATACGCTTTTCAATGGATGATTTTGGCACAGGCTATTCATCACTGAGTCTTTTGAGACGCTTACCGATAGATGAACTGAAAATAGATAAGAGCTTTGTTGATGATATTTTGGTGGACTCTAAATCAAATAGTATGGTGCAAAGTATTATTGCCATTGCCAACAGCCATAACTTAAGTGTTATAGCTGAGGGCGTGGAAGAACAGGCACAGTTTGATATGTTAGTTGATATTGGCTGTAAACGTTTTCAGGGGTATTACTTTTATAAACCAGTGGCAGCAGCAACGGTTATTGAATACCTAACGGTTAATTAACTTATCCTGCAAATACTGTGGTGGCACGGCTAAGGCGGTCATTCACAGCCCCCCACTTACTGCTTACTGGCGGCTTTTCGATATAAATATTCATCGGTGTTGTCTCATCGATATGATGCAGCGTTTTATACATGTTTTTAGCATACTCAACAGGGCAAGCACTTAGCTTAGTAATGTACTGAGGCGAAATGTGATTAGCTAATAACTGTTGCTCTGCCTTGGTTGAATAGATTAAATAATGTGTTTGCAAATGGGGAGTGTTACTCAAAACACTTGGAAAATCTGCGCTATTAATAAGTATTGCAGGAGCATGTGGCTGATAATGCGCTTTTACATTGCCAGGCACTGCCTCATTATGTGAAAGCGGTGTAGTGACATTCAGTCCGGTTTTCTGCAAAATATCTGCAGCGGATATAGGTCCTGGGCGTAAAATGCGAAGCTGCTCAGTGGTGGCATCAACAATCGTTGATTCAATACCCACATCACATTGCCCGCCCTCTAATACTGCGCTAATTCGGCCATTTAAATCGCGCATAACATGGGCTGTGTTTATTGGGCTTAGTTGTTTGTAGCGATTAGCTGAGGGAGCTGCAAGTCCAGTATTTAATTGTTTTAAAACTGCTAAAAATTGCGGATGTGCTGGTACGCGTAAACCAATGCTATTCAAGCCACCTGTTACAGGGCTATTTAAATTATCTTTTGCATTTAAAATAAGTGTGAGCGGCCCTGGCCAAAAGGCTTCAGCAAGTGTAATCGCTGCCTTATTTACATTTTTTGCCCAGTGGTGCACATGTGATAGTTCAGGAATATGCACAATTAACGGGTGGTTTGTCGGGCGTCCTTTCGCGGCAAATATTTTTGCTACAGCATCACTATTGCTCGCATCGGCAGCAAGGCCGTACACAGTTTCTGTGGGTAAGGCAACGCATTCGCCCGCTTTTAATAGTGCCACGGCTTGGTTAATACGCTCTTCAGTATTCAATAATTGAGTGGGTTGTAATGATGTCATAATAACTCTTAAGGATTACAAAACTGGCAATATGTTGCATCAGCAACGCGTTTTTTATTCGTTTCAATGTGGCTAAAGCCGCAACTATCACACACTGAAGTAGTTGATTTCATTTGTTCTGTTGGCATATTGCATAGCTCACAGGGCAAGCCTTTTGTAACTTGTTTAGCAACAAAGTTAGGGTTTTGGCACTGTGGGCATGTTGATGATAGTCGCCTTGCAAGATCTTCTGCAGCTCGGCTAATAATTACTTGGCGTTGCGGGCTATACATGGCCCTCAGATCAGGCGTGATTGTACCTGTGCTTGGCGTTTTTTCTGTATACAAAGCAATAAGCGCTTCTATGCTAAGCCCTTTATGAAGCGTTTGGGTGTCGTCAAGTATCCAATGCTGGTTTTCATAGCGCTGACATGCAGTAGTGATTGATTCAGCACTGGTTTCACTGCTAATGCTTAAGCTGCTGGGCGAAAATGGCCCACCAGCGTATCCATAAATAGCATTGTTATTGTGTTTATCATAAAAACAAATAACTTCTTCGTCCCAGTTCATTAAACCCGGATACGGCCCACCCCCAAAACTGCCTTCACTGCCAAGCCCAAATTGCTCGCCTGTGAGTTCACATGCGCGCTGAGCTTTTGTCAGTGCCGCTGTATTGGCACTACAATGACGTTGTACTTCGTGACTAAACATCCCAAGTGTATCGGTATCAAATAAATCAGTAGTGAATACCTCAAAACCAAGTGGCTCCAAAGCGGGAGCTACTAAAGGCGCCTTTTTATGTTTAGTAGCAATGACTATCTTTGGCATAGCTTATATTGGCTCATTAGAGGCTGAAATAGTTGAGAAATGTCCATTTTCGAACTGCTCTAGGGTATTATCATCGCCCCAGCGAATGAGAGTGAGCCAATGGTTATCAATCAGCTCCTTCACCATGACATGTTTGTTATAAATTGCCGCGATTGCCGATTGCGGCGCAGCAATATATACATTAAGGCGAATTGGTTCGTGCATCCATTTTTCCCCATTGTGCAGTGACTGCATGGCTAAGCCAATACGAAGGTCACCGCCATTACCTTCAAATAATCCAATATTACCGCCGACTGCATTGTGGAGTATTTTATTACCACTGCCGTATTTATGGTTGTCGGTAACCGAGGCATTATATTGACTATTGATCCAATGGGTTACTATCATGGGTGCGGTCATAATCAGTTCTAATACCGCAAATTCGTTATCGTTTTCCCATTCATAATCATGTAAAAAACAGCGTCCTTGTAAGTTAACACTGCGAGTCCAGGCTCGTGGTGCAACAATAAAGGCGGCGTTATTAGCAAGCCCCCATTCTGGGCGTACTTGCGACCAATCGCGGGCACGCTGTTGATAAGCATGGTTAATTTCATCCGCGGTTTTATTAACTAACTGCGGGTCGATATTTACTAAGCGTTCTTGCTGAGCGGTTTGCGTGGCAACGGTTAGCCATTTTTTTAGATTGTCATTAAGCTCGGTATCGTAAGCGGTGATGACATCCGTGGTTGTGTTATGAATAGCGGCAATAAATTGCGTGCTCTGTGCCAGTGTTAGCCCTCGCTCTTTAAGCGCTTGGCGCACTTGGGTATCGTTTAGTAAGTTAGCCAGCACGCGTACATTAACTTCGCCACTTTGCCCTCCACAGGCTCCACATTCTAGGCCAGCGCTGTGCAAGTTATTAGTTGTATGACTGGCGTGACCTACCAACATAACATGCGGCGCAAACTCTTTTATTCCTAAGGTGTTAAGCACTTTTTGAGCTAAGTCGGTTTTGTCTTTTAGGGTCAGTTTTTGCTGATTTTGTGTTAATTGCCAGTCGGTGGTTGCGCACTTTTTAGCTTTACCTTTAGGTAAAAAGGTATTTTTTATTAATTTAAATGCATACAGCCAGCCTGCTGATTCAACCATAGAAAACGATGAGGGGGCTGATTTTGACCAACTTTGCCATGTAGCACTATTTTGACGAGATGCTTCAAGCGCCGCGTCTTTGTGTGTTTGTGTGGCATGTATGGCTGGTTTGAGTAGCCCTGGTAGTTGAGGACGAGTAATTGCACTACCATTTTCTTGATATTCTAGTGGCAAGCCAAAAAAACCGGCAAAGCCGAAGGTTTCTATATTTTTACTTTGCGATTCAAGCGCGCGGCGAATAACCTCTGAGCGTACATCAATACAAAACACTGCTTGTAATTGAGCGTTGTTCACTGGCGTTTTAGTGGCGTTTTGTAGCGCATGATTAAGCGGGTATTGATAGCTCAGCTCCAGTGCTTTTGCCCACACCCATAATGGCTTTTGTGCCAATTTGTGTGCATGCAGGCGCTCAATTACGAGTGACTTTTCTTGCTGCCACTGACTTTGTAGTTGTTTAAATGAAGCACTATCATGATCTGCCAGATACTGCCAAATAACCAAGTCCCATGCCATTCGCATGGCCAGTAGCTGTTTCATATCATCTTTGGGTTTAGCGTAAAGTTGGCCTTGGAATCGTAAATACGCCAACCACGATGCCCAACCATTAATATCTAAAAGCAGCGAATGAGCATATAACTCTAACGAGTCGTTATCTATATTAAGGGTTGAGAGTGTTAGTGCAATCAGTTCATCAGCGCAAGTGGGCAGTCGCTTAAAGTAGCCATTTAAATGCTTTTTATCCATTACAATACTAATGCCTTTATCCGCTTGAATAACGGTTAACCAATGGCGATATAAAGGTGATTGTGATGATGTGTCATCACCATGAAGCATAGGGCCAAGCTGCTGATAATGCGCGGCACAAAACTGGCTCAATTGATGGGTGATTTCATCATGCCAAGCCATTTTATGTTTATTGCGCTGCTGGTCGAGTAAATCTGCAATGTTGTGCCAATCCACTAAAGGAACATCAATGTGAAGGGTTTTTATGAGTTGCTCATGCGTAAAGTCACTGTTAAGTAACTTGGCTGCATCGGCTAAGTGGTTATCAGTAATAATGCCGTTGTCGTACTTGTGCTGATAAAAGTCTTTAGGCATTAGCATATTGGCATTACATAAGGTATCAATGCGTGCGCTTACATCTTCAATAGGAAGGTGGCGCATTTCCCAAAATGGGTTAACGGCAATCATCTGATCTAAAGGCCAGTTTGGTGCTATGTAACCGCATACTTTATTAAGTATGTTGTTTTCAGTGTCACTTAACGATAATGCCGTGTGATTTGAATGCGTTTGATTGCTCATTTTGATTCCTCAACGGTGATTCCAGCTGCATGATTTTTTAAATCGGTGTGGCCATTATTAGGTAAATTTATCGGCCATATTTTTAGGGTTAACCGCGTAAACCACTCATCTAAATACAAACCTGCAAATAATAGGGTGGAAAGTGATTTAACCTGTGGTCGCCAAGACTGGTAGCGTAAAAAGTAGCTGGCAATCATTAACGTTAAAATAAGGGCTATTACCCAGCTATCGGCGAGGCTAAATGCAGCTTCGCGCCACTGCTCAAGCTCTAGTGCTAAAGTAAATATATTTTTAGCAACCACATAACTAATAACAACTAATAGTGCGACTAGCAGTTTTTTACTGTGAGTTTGCACGCTAGAAGCGCCATGTTGGTTGGCCAGTAAAATAGTTAAAGCCGATGCTAAAAGTAGCCACACACTGACCGCGCCTTGATAGCCACTAATGGTCCATGCAGCGCTAACTAGGGTAATCGACACCAATGCCCCCGTTAACCAAGCAAAGCACGTGGGTGATTGTTTTGGAATGTGGCGGCGAATCAGATCTTCGTTTACACCGTTGCCTGAGTTTAAAAATGCAAAGGCTTTATAGGTTGAATGAGTAACAAGGTGAAGCAGAGCCAGTTCAAATAATCCCAGCGCACATTCTATGAGCATTAATCCCATTTGCGCACTGGTAGACCAAGCAAGCCTTACTTTAACGCTTATTCGGGTAGTCATTATCAAAGCGCTGATCACCGTAGTTAAACCAGCAATAATTAAAATTAACCACTGTGCAGCCGCAGCTTGAATAAACAAAGGCGCAAATAAAATTAATAAAAAGCCACCTAAATTTATCACCCCAGCATGCAATAAGGCACTGACGGGTGTAGGCACCTCAACCACTTTGATTAGCCAGCCATGCATAGGCAACTGAGCACATTTGATTAAAGCTGCAAAAGCGATTAAAAAGGCCGCGAGTTGTTCAGCCAAAGATAGCGGTAGTGTGGTGGTGTGATAAAAAGTAGTGATATCGCTAATGTATAGGCTATTGTGAGTAACCGATAAAATAATAAATGCGACGAGTAATAAGGATTCGGCTACGCGTGCCACAATAAACTTTTTATGAGCGGCGAGTACCGCACGAGGGCGCTCAGGATAAAACATTAATAGCTTGTGCAGTGCTAAACTAATTGCCACCCAGCCTAGCCAAAATAGCGCTAAGTGATTGCTCATAACTACAATCATCACTGCGGTTACGGTTAATAGCAGCCAGCGCCAAAAGTAGTTTACACGTGGCTCACCTTGCATATAGTGTTTGCAAAACCGAATTAATATTAGCGTTATGAACAGGATTAGTCCTAGCATAATAGCGCGGGTCACTGAGAGCGATAAGAAACTCAGTAAATCAAAGGCATAAATACGATAAAGTGCAACGGCACTGATAAATGCAACACTATTAAATAGCATCACTTTAAACAGTACATTGCCATTTGAGGCACAAGGTTGTCGGCCAATTAGCCACGCCGCTAAAAATGTGCTTAATGGCATCATTAGTAATAACAACGAAATAATATACTCGCTCATTCAGTGCTCCTTATTTAGTTATTGGAGTATGACAAACTAGATAACTAAATAAAAATAGATATAATGCATATAAACGTTCTATAAAAGAGAACTACAATGAGCCGTTTGAACTACCATCACTTGTATTATTTTTGGTCTGTTGCCCGAATTGGTAACTTAACCCAAGCAGCTAAAGAGCTGCATTTATCGCAGTCAGCGCTCTCCACTCAAATTAAACAGCTAGAGCACACCATTAATATTCAGTTATTTGAACGTAAAGGACGTACCTTGGCATTAACCGATATGGGAAAGCGGGTGCAAATGTACGCTAACGATATATTCACTAAGGGCGAAGAACTGTCGTCTTTTATTCATAAAGGGATGATTTCCCAAACTCAGCATTTATCAATCGGGGTGCTTAATACGCTCTCTCGTAACTTTATCGAGGAATTTATTAACCCTTTAATGAGTAACGACGAAGTACGCTTTTCGCTTACTGCAGGGCGTATGGATGGGCTATTAAATGGTTTGGCAGAGCACGAACTGGATTTAGTTTTAACCAATAAACCCATCGGACTTGAGCACTACGATCAACTGTGGCAAAGCCAGTTGGTATCTCGTCAGCCATTAGCCATAGTGGGCCCTGCAGATAAAAAAACACGCGGTCAATTTCCTACCGGTTACACAGATGCACAATGGGTGCTACCCAGTAAAACCTCCGCGATTAGAGACTCATTTAATGCTTTGTGTGCCCGCTGGCAATATCAGCCAAAAATAAAAGCAGAGGCTGATGATATGGCTATGCTGCGATTACTTGCTCGTGATAGTGGTGCACTATCGGTATTGCCATCAGTTGTAGTAAAGGATGAAATAGAACAAGGCCTATTAGTTGAATACCAACGTTTACCTGATGCATTTGAGCACTTTTATGCCATTACCGCACAGCGCAAATTTGTACCTGATATACTCAAATCATTGCTCGCCAAAACGTGTTAATTACTTTTAAACTAACGTTTTTATTAAAATATTTTATGCTTGAATAATAAAAAAAGAATTAAAGGTTTTAATTAGATGGCCGACAAAGTACTTAATTGTACTGAAGATTAAGGATAATCATGGTTAATAAACTACAAGGCAATTATGCTAACCTAAATGCGTTGCTTGCCCAATCAGTCAATAATTCAAACCAAACCAGTATGCCCACAGGTTTGCAATCGCGTGCTCACTTAGCGCCAAGCACGGCAATAATCACCGATGAAATGCTCAGTCAGTTTAGTGACGAACAAGTCGATGAAATACTTAATCAGCAATTATCCTCTTTACTCACGATTTCCAGCGCACCCAGTGGCTCAAATTATAAACTCTCCAGTGAAGAGGTTGCGCTGCGAACGGTTATAAGTTCTCAGCAAGAGGGCCTATTAAAAAATGAACGTAGTGATCAGTTAATTGAGCGTTTAAACAGCTCGGTAAAAAATATTCAGGGCGCTTATGCTAACACTAGCGATATTTTATCAAACTTGGGGCAGCTTGGGTTCAATCAAAAAACGTTTTTAGCGTCTAGTCAGCAGCGTGTTGAACGCTCGCTAGACCCCTTTATGGAAAGTTTTAACCGCGAGCGATATGAGGATGATGATAACTATGGATTTGAGCTGTCGGTAAAAACCAAAGAAGGTGATGTTATTAAAATCACTTTTCATTCTGCGCAAGGTTACGATGAGGAAACAGGCGAAACCACTGACGAATTTAGCGTAAGTTATGAAGTAGATGGCGACTTATTTGAGGCTGAACACCAAGCATTAACGCAAGTATTTTCTGGTGTAGGCGAAATGGCAGATGAATTTTTTAAAGCTAAACAAAGCGCTTACAGTCGTTATGTACCCGCAAACCAAACTGATTTAGATTTAAGCTTTTTAAGCAATTTTGATAATAAACAGCTTTCGGGTTTTGATTTGTATTTTTCAACGTCAGAGGGAAATACTGCCGATGCTGATGGAGCGCTACTTGGAAAAGACAATGAGCTTAATTTAAGTTATACCCTTGATGAAGATTCAGAGCAGCAAATACTCGAGTTTGAATCGGTAAATGGTCAGAACAACATTGATTTTTCGCTCGATATGTCAACCATTGGCGCGCAAGACAAAAGCCAAATGCAGCAATACATAAAAGCGCTCGATAAAAGTTTAGAAGATAGCCAGCTCAATAGCTCAGAGAAAAGTACGCGTTCGGCGTTTGGCCAAAAAAGTGATGAAGTAATGAAACAAGGGTTGGCTGTATTTAAAAGTGCGTTTAGTAGTATGTCATCAGCCGCTGAGCGCTATAGTCAAATAGAGTCAGTAGCTACACAGCAGTTTACTAACGGACGCGAGCTAGTAGCTGATTTGGTTGACAATATGATCACCCGTGATCCACGCTATCAAGGGCTAGGAAGCAGTAATAAAAATTCCCTAGGCGATGGGATTTCTAAGTTAGCTGATTTTGATGCAAAATTCTCTTTTGCAATGGATCAAGGTGATTACATAGCAACAAGCACCACAAAGCTGAGCCAAAATACAGAATACCAAAAGTCAGCAGGATTAACTGGGGTTACTCAAGATAAAGCGGCGAGCACACGTTTTAATTATGAAGAAGGTAACCGCTCTGACATCCCCCCTGATTATTATGATAAACAAGAAAATTACACTGTTGGTACCGCTGTAAAAAATAACGAATTGGTTGCCCTTGATCAGGCTCATGAGGTGGATGTAGATAAAAAAGTGTATCAGTTTAATCCCGAAATATCTCAATACGAGCTAAAAAAGGAATTAAAAGAAACAACCACCAGTGAGAGCAATATTCGTCTTATTAACGATATTTGGCTCGAGAAAAATGAAGATAGTCATCGTATGGATGAAAGAAAACGACTTAGTGGTGTGGGGGCAACGAATGAGTTTAGAACAACATCGAGTTATTCACATACGCAATTAGTGACGTTAATCGGTGATTTAGAAAAATTAGAACAAAACAAAGAAGCTAAACGTGAGTACTTAGCCGTTTTATCACAAGTGGATGATTTTATGGATAAAAGTAAGTAAGTGTATTCACTTAAGCTCGATTGTGGGTATAGTAGCTAAAACACTATTTAAGTATAAGGTTATGTTAAAACAATTAATTTTACTCTTTATTTTGACTCTACCACTGGCAGCGAATGCAACGTTCAAACCACACTCAGACGCTGTTACTGCTAAGCGTTTATTAAGCGAGCACGATAAATTTGCTAAGCAATACCAAACATTCTCGCCTACACCGCAAGACGTTGTATTGATGCAAAAATTAGCAGGTAAAGAGTTGTTAGTGCTTTTAGGTAGCTGGTGTCATGACAGTGCTCGCGAAGTACCTCGATTAATAAAGTTACTTGATGAGTCTAAGGTTGAACTTTCGAAAATAACCTTTGTTACTGTAGGTTATGACAAACGTGATGAGGCAGGTATTGCGCTAGCGCATGACTTACAATATACCCCCACTTTTATTATTAAGCATAACGGGGTTGAAGTTAACCGCGTAGTAGAAAAACCCAGCGGCACTCTCGCCCAAGATTTGACCTTGGGCTTATAGCCAGTATTATGTTCGAGGTTTTATTATTACACAGGCCAGTCGGCGGCGTCTAAATCATCTAACTGTGCATCGCAGTGCTCATTCCCTTGCCATTTGGCAATATATTCACCGTGTGGGTCGTATTGCTGGGTTTGTTTTGCCAAATTAAAGTGTCGCCCACCGCGCGGATCGACCCCAACCCCAGCAATATATTGCCAGTTGCCCCAATTAGCGGCTACATCGTAATCAATAAGTTGTTGTTCAAAGTAAGCAGCGCCATAGCGCCAGTCTAGTTGTAGTTCGTTGACCAAACAGCTGGCTGCAATTTGTCGTGAACGGTTAGTGATAAAGCCCGTTGCGTTAAGCTCTTTCATAATAGCGTTAACTAGCGGAAATGGGGTACTGCCTTGGCACCATTTTGCAAAACGGTTCGGGCTAAACGTGGTCAGTGGCGAGCTTTGTTTTTTACCTTTAAAAGTAAATAACTGATGCTTCACATTAATTGCATGCCACTTAAAATACTCACGCCAGAGCAATTCAAACTTGATCCAGTATGTTGATTCATTTTCCCCATGCTGCGCTTCATAAGCATCGACTGCACAAAAAATTTGCTTGGCACTAATACAACCAAAAGCCAGCCAGCTACTAAATTTAGTCGAGTTATCAAAGCCACCCAGCTCATTACGGGTGATTTTATAGCTGCTTGGTAAAGCTGATGAAAAGTACTGTAGACAATGCGCAAGGCCGGCTTTGTGTCCACCTTGGAGTAAAGGGTTTCCTGTTGGCGGCTCTGATATAGGCTGTTTAGCACATAAAATAATAGGCGGTGGAAGTCTTTTTGCTGAGAACGGCACTGAGGATAAACTGATACCAGTGGCTTCGATTTTTTTTCTAAAAGGGGTAAAGCCGGTTGGTAAATCAGCAAGTTCAAAGGGCAGTTGTTGCTGTTGATATAAGGTATCTTGCATCACAGATTTAAATACCACAGTAGCGCATTTCGATTTAAGCGCGGTAATTTGGCGTTGCTCATAAACGCCTATTTGCTCGCTATAAACAACTTCATCAATGCCAAGCTCATTAATACGCTGTGTTAATACCCTTACCGGATCGCCTTCTAAAATATGCAAGGTTTGGCCAAGCCCTAAAACAGACTCCTGTAGCTCGTATAGGCTTTGCATTAGAAAGCGTTGTTTATGTACACCATAGGGTTTTTGTTGATAGTTATTGCTTTTAAACCAAGCAGGATTGATCACAAATACGATATCAAGTTCACATTGTTGTTGTGATAAATCATTGAGTATGGGGTTGTCATCAATGCGCAAATCATTTTGCAGCCAATACAGAATACGTTTTTTCATACTTAAGCTCTGGTTTTTAAAATCATTAACTTTACGAAACAAAAGCGGGTAGGGATTAGTTTTGAGGTGTTTAATAGGGCTTTAAAAAGAGGCGGTAACAATACCGCCTCTCAATTTGTTCTAGCTTTATTTTAAATAGCTGATTTTTGCTGTGCTATCCAGTCATTAATTACATCTTCAAGTACCGCCATAGGGAGTGAACCTTGACCAATAACGGTATCGTGGAAGCTGCGTATATCAAATTGTGCGCCTAGCTGTTTTTCTGCTTTGGCACGTAGTTCGCGTATTTTAATTTCGCCCATTTTGTATGAAAGCGCTTGGCCTGGCCAAGAAATATAGCGGTCTATTTGATCTTCCACTGCGCTTTGTGGCAAAGCGGTATGATCAGCCAAATAATCAATCGCCTTTTGGCGGCTCCAGCCAAAGGCATGAATACCGGTATCAACCACTAAGCGCACAGCGCGCCACATTTCGTAGCCTAAACGGCCAAAGTCACTGTATGGGCTTTGGTAAAAGCCCGCTTCTTTACCTAAACGCTCTGTATAAAGTGCCCAGCCTTCGCCAAAAGCAGAGTGACTAAGGGTGCGTCTAAATTCAGGAACGTCTAATTCCATAGCAATGGCGTTTTGTAAATGATGCCCAGGTATGGCTTCGTGTAGGCTAAGTGCTTCTAAATTATATAAAGGCTGCAGTTTTGGAGTTGAGGCTAAAAAGTAAGTCCCCGGTGAGCGATTATCTGGCGGTGGCATATAAAATGCGCCACGACTAGCAGAGCCTTTAATGGTAAAAGTATTGCGCGGTAAGTGGCCAAAGTAAGTAGGGAGTTTGCCGTACATTTTTTGGGTTATAAAGGCGGTTTTTTCGAGCAAGTCTTGAGGATCGGTTGCGTAAAATTGCTCATCGGTTGCCAAAAATTCTAAAAACTCGCTATAGCTGCCATCAAAGCCAACTTCATCAATAATACTTTGCATTTGCGCTTTGATGCGTGCCACTTCTTTAAGGCCAAGCTCATGGATTTGCTTGGGGGTCGCATTTGTTGTGGTGTAATAATTTACTGTATATTTGTAATAATCAAGGCCCCCTTTGATGCTTGCAATACCGGGCTGCGCTCTACAATGTGACATATATTCGTTTTCAAAAAAGTCGTAAAAGTGCTCGTAAGCAGGCACGACTTTTGAGGCAATTAACGCTTTAGCTTTATTTTGGTAAGTTTCTTTTTGCGCTGCGCTAAATGTATTAGGGATACGAGTAAATGGCTCATATAAGGCGCTATTCTCAGGTTGTTTAACTATATGGGCGCTAATACTTTGGCCATAATTTTTAAATGTTTCGCAGTAGTGGGTAAAACCAGTTTGAATGCCTTGCTTCAGTAAATTAATGTTTTGCTGATTAAAGCGCGGGTAATCACCAAGGCTCACTAAAAAGGCATCGTAATCCTCGGCGGTTAAAAAGGCCATGTTAGCCGGCGCTTCTGCAAAGTAAGTATGCCAGCCACTTAAAAAATTAACCGGAAAGTATTTATCTTGGTAAAGGTAGCTTTGCTGCTCGGTTTCTCGCTCATATTTAAATAAGCGGTAGTTCATTAGCTGCTCGCTATTGAGCGTTTTAGGATCAATGCTGGCTAAGCTTTTTAGTACGCTGTTGTTATAAGCTTGGCGCTTAGCAATGGCTTGCTCGCTCCAATTTGGTAATGTGCCGTTTGGTTTCCAACCATCTGGATCGGTTCTAAAAAATATTTTCTCAGCTTTGGCGTTTTGCCAGTGGTTATCAATAATGGTTTTTAAATCGCTGTTACTGTCGGCTAAGCTTGGCAGCGAGGTGGCTGCTAAGGCAATAGCTAAAATTGTTTTTTTTAGCATGTTGAATTTCACTTTTTAAAATTTTAATTATTATTTATGCGCGCTGATTTTATGATAATAACAAGTTCACTCAATTAATGCGTTGGTTTTTAACAGCAGTCTAGCTTATTGTTTTACTGGTGTTTAAAATAAAACATATTGGGGTGGCGATATTTAATAACGTATTTTGCTAACCGATAAGGCGAATAGCCAACACCCAAATATTTATTGAGCATTTCATGCTTAGCTTTGCAGGTTCGAAATCCGATTATGATGAAGAAAAATGGATTGGGATTACTCGCTGTACTTGGAAAAAAATGTCAGATAATGCACATGAGTTTGTATTGGCAGGTCACACACCATTAATTGGCCTGATACACAAAGCGTTAGAATAACTATTTAACTTTAGGTATTAAAATAAAAAGGATTTTTGAAAATGTTGTGCCCTCGAACAAATACACCATTGGAGCCTATATTAGTTGGCGGTATCACTGTTTATACATCGTCGTTAGGCGGCGTTTTTTTCGATAACAGCCAAATTTTTAAATTTAGCTCGCCAGAGTTAAAACATGGTCAGGTTTTACTTAAGTATTTGAGTAATTATGCCGAAGGTGAGGGTGAAGTCGCAATGCGAGTAAATTGCCCTAAATGCCCAAGCATAGTGATGATGCGTAGGTATTTTTCACCGCTAAAAGCAGTTGAAATAGATGAATGCCCAAGCTGTGCAGGAATATGGCTTGATAGTGGCGAATTAAGCAAAATACACGAAAACCATTTAACACCCAAAGAACGAAAACTGCTAGCCCATGAAATGGCCACCAATCATGGGTTTATAACTATTAAGCCGCCAAAATCGAAATATTATCCTAAAGCGCCTAAAAACGTTCAAGGCACTACAGTTGAACGGCTGGTGCAATTGGCATTACTTAATTTTGAATCATAAAAAACGGCGTCCTATAAAGTACGCCGTTTTTTTCAATTGACTAAATTAAAGCCATTACGATTTATTGCGGTTTTCTTTACTAAACGCGCGAATTTTACGTTTTTGCGACAACGTTACTTTATTAGTACGCCCTGCAAATGGGTTATCGCCTTCTCTAAATTCAATTTTGATTGGGGTGCCCATAATCTTAAGTGCTTTACGGTAGTAGTTCATTAGGTAGCGTTTGTAGCTATCAGGTAAATCATGAACTTGGTTACCATGAATGACGATACGCGGTGGGTTATAACCCCCAGCATGCGCATATTTAAGCTTAACACGACGACCGCGAACAAGCGGTGGCTGGTGATCTGCTTGTGCCATATCCATGATACGACGTAACATAGCGGTGCTTATACGTTTAGTTGCCGACTCATACGCTTCGTCAACTGATTCAAATAAATGACCAACACCCGTACCATGTAGCGCAGAGATAAAGTGCAAGCGGGCAAAATCAATAAAGCCTAAGCGACGATCAAGCTCAGTTTTAATACGATCTTTAACGTAGTTATCTAGGCCATCCCACTTGTTCACGGCAATAACCAATGAGCGCCCTGAGTTAAGGGCAAAGCCTAATAAGCTTAAATCTTGATCTGAAATACCATCGCGGGCATCAACCACTAATAGCACCACGTTACAATCTTCGATTGCTTGTAGTGTTTTAATGACTGAGAACTTCTCAACCACGTCACTTACTTTTTTGCGTTTACGCACACCGGCTGTATCGATAAGAATATATTCTTTATCATTACGGGTCATCGGAATATAGATAGAGTCGCGCGTTGTACCTGGCATATCGTATACAATAACGCGATCTTCACCCAGTATACGGTTAGTCAGGGTTGACTTACCAACGTTAGGACGACCAATAATAGCCAGCTTTACCGGCTTGTCGGCAAACGCTTGGTGATCTGTGTCATCTTCTTCACCTTCTTGATATAAGTCGATAAGCTCTTCATCGTCATCGGCTACATCTTCATCAAGTGCGGCAAGTTCAGCAATAACTGGCTGAAGTGTTTGTTCGAGCAGTAAAGTGATACCACGACCATGTGCAGCAGCGATATGATGAACTTCACCAAGTGAAAGTTGATAAAACTCAGCACAGTTCGAGTCAGCATCAATGCCGTCTGTTTTATTGGCTACCACAAAGCACTTTTTCTCTTGCTTACGTAAGTGATTAGCAATGGCTTGATCAGCGACTGTCATACCCACACGGGCATCAACTAAAAATAAAACAATATCCGCTTCTTCAATGGCTAGTAATGACTGATCAGCCATTTCGGTTTCGATACCTTCTTCTGAGCCATCAATACCACCCGTATCTACCACGATAAATTCAAAGCCGTCGTAATTTGCTTGGCCATATTTTCTATCACGCGTTAAGCCAGGAAAATCGGCAACGAGTGCATCACGAGTACGTGTTAAACGGTTAAATAATGTGGATTTGCCCACATTGGGTCGCCCTACAAGAGCGATCACGGGAAGCATAAACTACCTCTTTAAAAAACAACAAAAGGCTTCGCAGTGCGAAGCCTTACAAAAAATAATTAACTATTAGTGCCTTACACTAATAGTAGACAGTTAGTTCGGTATTTTTACCGCGCTAACTTCACCATCACGGGTGTATAAAATCAACTTATCGTCAGCAACAACAGGCTCAACAAAAAAACCTGAGCTGTCAAAGTCTTCACGAGATACTAGCTCGCCAGTGTCTTTATTTAACCAATGCAAATTGCCTTCTTGGTCACCTAACGCTAAATAATTACCGGCAACCGCTGGGCCTGTTAAGTACCAGCCACGAAGAGCAGGTTGGCTCCAACGCTCAATGCCTGAATCTTTATCAAGTGCATAAACAACGCCGTTACTATCAACAACGTAAATTGTTTGCAAATCCATGGCAATTTCACGGTAGCTGCTGTATTCACGTTTCCATACAACATTACCAGAACGAATATCAACTGCTGATAAGTTCCCATTGTATGCAATCGCATAAGCAAACGGGCCACTAATAAGTGGTTGTGTATCAACATCAACTAAACGCTCAAACTCTGATGCGCCTTTTGCTACTGCAATTTCTGCGCTCCACGCTGAGTAGCCGCTCTCAGAAATTAAAACACTGAGCTTACCTGTTTCAAGGCCAACCAACACACCACCATTAGCGACGGTTGGTGAACTTTGACCGCGTAAGGTAAGTGCTGGCACTTCTTGCTCAAAGCTCCAGCGCTCTTCACCCGTATCAGGATGCAGGGCCAGTAACTTACCTGATGCTAAATTAACAAACACTAAACCATCGCCTGCAGCAGGTTTAGACAGTGATTCGCCTGGTACTTTTTTACGCCATACCTCTTTACCTGTCTCACGATCAAGGGCAATGACATAGCCATGTTCTGAACCTAAATAGATTTTACCATAAGCTTGTAATATTCCGCCTGATAATTTTGCACTATCGTTATCGCTCCAAGGCCAAAACGATAAATCATGACGAACATCGGTTTCCCAAAGCGTATCACCATTGGCAAGTGATAACGCTTCTACTTGGCCTTCGCGACTCGCTACATACACAGTATCTTTATAAACAGCTGGTGATAGGCGTGAGAAGTAATGCTCTACACCGCTACCTATTGATTCTTGCCAAACAACTTCTGTTTCAAACTGATTGGCTATTTCAGGAAGTACCAGTTCTTCATCATCATCACTTGATGAACAGCCCATAAGTGTTGCTATACAAAGGGCGAGCGTTGCTGTTGTTATTTTTCTCATGCCTAAAACCTTATGCCGCTGGGCTAGTTACTGCTAGGTCATCTAACTTAATTTGTAATAGAGGATTGCTGGTTAATCCACCGGCATCAACCGCAGCTTGGTAGGCTACGCGTGCTTGTTCTTTATTGCCTTGCTGAGTGTAAATATCGCCTTTTAACTCAGCAATATTTGCATTAAATGCCTCTGGCAATGGTGAATTTAATGTAGTTAATGCGTCATCGTATTGTTGTTGAGCAATTTGCACACGCGCTAAACGCGTAGTGGCAATGGCTTTTAGCTGCGCGTTATCGACATTTGATACAATCCAGCTTAGCTTTTCATTCGCTACATCTAATTTTTGTGCATCTACCGCTTCTTTTGCAGCAACAAATGCCGCTAAAGTTGCGTACTGAGTGTCTTTATTTTCACTGATGAAGGCATCAGCAGAGGCTAATACGTCATCACTTTCAACAAGCTTAGTGTAGGCATCAGATGCTTGCTCTGCTGTTGTTATTTGGTTTTGGTTGTAGGCCTTCCAACCGTACAAACCACCTAAGCCAACAATTACACCTAACGCAAGTGATAGGCCGTTTTCACGAAAAAAGCGTTTAATCGCTTCTGCTTGTTGTTCTTCAGTTGAATAAATTTCCATGCTTACCTCTATTAAAGCGCTTTACTCGCTGCGCTTTATGTAATTTTAACTATTAATTAGTTCTGCAAGTAGCGCTTTAGCTTGTTCTAGTTCTAATGTGACTTGTTCTTTACGCTCACGTAAATACTTTATGGTCACAACGCCTTGCTCTAATTCATCTTCACCGATAATAACCGCGACTAATGCATCGCTTTTATCAGCACGTTTTAATTGTTTTTTAAAGTTACCACCGCCAGCATGCACCATAACGCGTAATCCAGGTACGTCTCGACGTAACGTAGATGCAATAATAGGCGCTTGAATGCTGGCTTTGTCGCCCATGGCTGCTAAATATACATCAGTACTACGGCGTATGTCACCTACACATTCAAGTGCTTGAAGTAGTAAAACTAGGCGCTCTAATCCCATCGCAAAACCAACTGCCGGGGTTGATTTACCGCCTAATTGCTCAACTAAGCCATCATAACGACCACCGGCACATACTGTACCCTGTGCACCTAAGCTATCGGTTACCCATTCAAATACAGTACGGTTGTAATAATCTAAGCCACGAACTAGCTTTTCATTAACCGTGTATTTGACGCCTGCGGCATCTAATCGTTCACATAAATTTTCAAAATGTTCTTTTGATTCAGTATCTAAATGTTCAGATAATTTTGGCGCATCCACTAATATTGCCTGTATATCTGGGTTTTTAGTATCCAAAACGCGCAGCGGGTTAGAGTACATACGACGCTTAGAGTCTTCATCTAGTACATCGGTATGTTGTTCTAAGAAGGCAATTAAGGCATCACGGTACTGCGCGCGCGCTTCATTTGAGCCTAATGAGTTAAGCTCTAAGCGTACATGGTCGCTTATGCCAAATGCTTCCCAAAGTTGCGCCGTGAGTAATATAACTTCAGCGTCTATATCGGCGCTGGCAATACCAAAGGTTTCTAAACCAAATTGGTGAAATTGACGGTAACGACCTTTTTGTGGGCGTTCATGGCGAAACATAGGGCCCATGTACCAAAGGCGTTGTTCTTGATTGTATAACAGGCCATTTTCGTTACCTGCACGTACACACACCGCGGTACCCTCAGGGCGCAGAGTTAAATTATCACCGTTACGATCGGCAAAGGTGTACATTTCTTTTTCTACAATATCGGTTACTTCACCAATAGAGCGTTTAAATAGGTCGGTTGATTCTACAATTGGAAAACGAATTTCTTGATAACCAAACGATGATACGGTCTCGCGTAAAATGTGCTCTACTTTCTGCCAAACTTGCGTATCGCCTGGCAGGCAATCGTTCATACCGCGAACTGCCTGAATTTGTTTTGCCACTGATAAATCCTAAATCTGTTTATGTGCAGTCTTAGACTGCAACCACGTAAAACTAAAAAAATCGACCGCGCATTATAACCCTAACTACAAGGTAATTGCGAGTATAGCGGTGTGTATGTAATTTGTACTGCGCTGTGAATGCCGCTACTAAAAAAGTCAATTGAATGCATATTGCTGGCGTTTAAATCACTCTACGATTTTTATATCGATTGGTGTTTGTTGCTGCTTTTGCTCGATAAAATCGCGCACATAGCCTTCGAGCTGATCAACAATATTATTGTTATCAATACGGGCTTTTTGGCGTTCGCCATTTATGTATAAGCCTGAGCGACGGTTTGCACCGGCAAGGCCAATATCACTGACTAGCGCTTCGCCTGGGCCGTTAACAACACAGCCAATTACAGACACTGAAACCGGTTCAATAATGTCTTCTAAACGTTCTTCAAGTTGGTTCATGGTGCTCACCACATCAAACTCTTGGCGTGAACAGCTTGGGCAAGCAATAAAGTTAATCCCGCGCGAGCGAATACGCAGTGATTTTAATATATCAAAGCCAACTTTTATTTCTTGTACTGGGTCTGCAGCGAGAGATACGCGCAGCGTATCACCAATGCCTTCTGCTAATAACATCCCTAAACCAACGGCCGATTTAACAGAGCCAGAGCGCATGCCGCCAGCTTCAGTTATTCCTAAATGCAGTGGTTGGTCGATTTCTTTAGCGAGCAAGCGATACGCGCCTACCGCTAAAAATACGTCTGATGCTTTTACTGAAATTTTAAATTGATCAAAGTCTAAGCGGCGTAATATATCTACGTGGCGCATAGCCGATTCTAATAGGGCTTCTGGAGTGGGTTCGCCGTATTTTTCTTGTAGATCGCGCTCAAGTGAACCGCCATTTACCCCTATTCGAATAGGAATATTATGCTCACGCGCTGAATCAACTACCGCTCTAATACGCTCTTCACTGCCAATGTTGCCTGGGTTGATACGCAAACAATCAACACCGTATTTTGCTACTTTTAATGCAATGCGATAGTCAAAGTGGATATCGGCGACAAGGGGTATCGACACTTGCTCTTTAATACTTTTAAATGCCTCAGCGGCATCCATGGTCGGTACTGACACGCGAACAATATCTGCACCGGCATCTTGAATAGCTTGAATTTGGGCTACAGTGGCATCAACGTCCATCGTATCTGTGTTGGTCATCGACTGCACGGCAATAGGTGCACCATCACCAATAGGAACATTACCCACATTTATGCGTGTGGATTTTCTGCGTTTTATAGGAGATTCTGAAAACATAGCGACTACTCTGCTAAGGGTAATTTAAATTTAGCTAAACGGTTTTTAGGAAAGGCCGAAATATCAACTGGCTCACCATTTAGGGTAATACGAACAACATCATGCTTGCCTAATACCACTGAAAAAGGCGCTACTCCGGTTAGGGTCATTTCGTAGCCTGCTTTTTTTACACCAAAAGCAATTTTTTCATCATTGGCATCGTGAATTTCTACCCAGCTCTCATCGTTAAACATCATAAAAATGGTGCTTAAATCACTGTTTTTTGGCTCACTGGTGCTCTGTGCATTATTAACTGGCGCAGCTTGAATTGTTTGTTGTTCATTTTGTAATGCAGAATCTACTTCTTCTGTAGATTCAATGTCATTTAATAGTGCCTCGTCGGCGGCTTCAGCTAACAGCTTGGTGTTTTCTTGTTGTTGAGTTATGAGCGAGTTATTAGCATTAATAGTTTTAGTTTGTTCATCAATAGGCATTGCATTTTGCCACCACCACACTGCAGAAGAACCAATAACGATAGCTAAAATTAAGTAACTTACGGTCATAAGTCGGCTGTCATGGGCTTCTTTTTCTGTGCGCCTTGAAAAGCTTTGCATATCGACCGGTTTATCTGATGTGCTAAAAGCCGGCAGCATCGCTAAGATAGCTGTGCTATCAATGTTTAGTGTGCGGCAGTAGTTTTTTATATAGCCTTTAACGAACGTTTTTGCACCGAGTAAATGATACTCGTCGCTTTCAATATGCTCAACTTGTGATTCTGTTAGCTTTAATAGCGAGGCGATTTCAGCAATGCTGATATTTGCATTTTCTCTATGCGATTTTAGTATTTGTCCTACAGAGGGTTCGTCGCTCTGCGGTTGTGTATTATCTTCATTCATAATATGTATGAGTCTGGATCCACGAGTAAAAGTTAATGTTTTGGCTTAATAACCAGAGTAAGACTTTGTTTTTATTTTTTAGTGTTCGTTTATTCTTGCTACTAGAATGCACGCTTTTAAAGGGTATCATCAGCTGCGGTTTTATAAAAACGTTAGTATCGCCCTTTTAAAATTTTTGCTGTTTTTATTTTTAAAGCCCTTTAATGCACCTAACATATAGCAGTTTAGCATTGAATCACACTGAAATGCTAAATTGGTTTACAGTAAAACGAGCGATATCAACCGATACACTCGTTTTTACTCTTATTTATACTAATTTAAAAAGGTATTTGTGTCTCTGTTGTATTTTATGCAGCTTACTTTACTGAATCATCAGAGTTTACAGCAGATGTTGGGCTTTTTTTACGAATAATTTTTATTTTTGGCTCCACAATAATTTGATTGTTATTACTGCTTTCTTGCAATTCATCAAGTTGTGCTTGGCGGTACTTTTCGCGCAGCACTTCAAACTCTGTTTGCCTTAATTGGTTGTCACGAATGGCGTTAGCTTGAACACTATTTGGGTACGTTTGCAAAATGGTAGCTGCAATTTTTTCAGCATCTTCTATTCTACCCATGCGTTGTTTAACCAAGTAGCTGAGTAACAATGCTCGCGAAGAAACCTGTGCAGTATCGTCATAACGTTTTATTAAAGTACTGGCTTTATATAAGTCACTTTTGGCGTAATACAAAGCCGCTAAGCTTATTAATGTAGAGGCGCGTTGCGAGCTGTGGTTTAGCGCTTGTTGAAAGTAGCTTTCTGCATTGGTAAAGTCATTAAATTCAATGGCGCATAAGGCTAAATTTTCATAGCTTTGTGCTACACGAATATAGCTAGGAATTTCAATCGCTTTTAAAAATTGATCGGTCGCGCGATCATACTCATCAATACTACATAAAAACGTACCGTAGTTATTTAGGGTGTTCGGATCGTCAGGCTTAATCGCCAACGCTTTTTGATAGGCTTTGTCGGCTAATGCATTTTCGCCAACTTGTTGGTAGTAATAGGCTAAAGAATAATGAACTTCGGGAAGATTTGGTGCATATTCGCTCGCACGCTCAAGGTTGTATTTTGCTTGGGAATTATTACCGGTGTTTAAATATTGTAATGCCAAAGCAATGCGGGTACGTGCTGCGCCTGCGTTGTTTATTTTATTTTCGACGACGGGTTTGTCACTGCCGTTGTAACTATTTTCAGTCACACAACCGCTTAAAAGTAGTGTTGATAGTGCTAAAGCAAGTAAAGATCGCATTACCTTGTCTCTTTATTTATTTCCATAGCCTCTATCTTACCTCAAAGCCTTTGTGTTGCATCATTTATTTAAAAATAAACAATTTATCACAAAGGCACAGAGTTACTTAGTTAGGCTTGGTGAATATTTACTGCAATTGCATTGTCATCACGCATTTTCTTTTTAGCCATACGTTTTGTTCTATCAACCACATCGCCAGCTAACTGACCACAGGCAGCGTCAATGTCGTCCCCTCGTGTACGACGAACAATACAGGTAATCCCCGCAGCTTGTAATACCTTTGAAAAACGGTCAATTCGGCTGTTGCTTGAACGCGTATACTCATTACCTGGGAACGGGTTAAACGGAATAAGGTTTACCTTAGATGGCGTACCTTTTAGCGTTTTAACCAGTTCATGTGCTTGGTCGGTACTGTCGTTTACGCCATTAAGCATAACGTATTCAATGGTGACATCTTTATTGGCTTTTGAGCCATCAATATAACGACGACAGGCCGCTAAAAATTCTTCAATTGGGTACTTTTTATTGATCGGTACTAAAATATCACGCAGTGCGTTATCAGGAGCGTGAAGTGAAATAGCCAGTGCTACGTCTATTTTTTCTTTTAATAAATCAAGGGCAGGTACTACACCCGAGGTACTTAATGTAACGCGGCGCTTAGATAAACCAAAGCCCCAGTCGTCCATCATCAGCTCCATCGCCGGGACTACGTTTTTAACATTCAGTAGCGGCTCGCCCATTCCCATCATAACGACGTTAGTGACAGGGCGTTTTTCACTGTTTCCATCAAGGCCAATGTCTTTGGCTACACGCCATACTTGGCCAATAATTTCAGACACTTTTAAATTACGGTTAAAGCCTTGTTGTGCCGTTGAGCAAAAAGTACATTCCAGTGCACAGCCCACTTGAGACGATACACATAATGTGGCGCGATCTTTTTCTGGGATCCAAACAGCTTCAACTTCTTGGCCGCCCTCAAGTACGAGTGCATATTTAATTGTACCGTCGCTGGCTTGCTGGCGAACTGAAATTTCAGGTGCAACGATTTCACACTCATTTTTAAGCTTTTCTTTTAGCTTTTTGTTTACGTTGCTCATTTCGTCGAAATTATCTACGCCAAAATGATAAATCCATTTCATCACCTGATCGCCACGAAATGGCTTTTCACCGAATGATACAAATAACTCTCGCATTGCATCTCGGTTTAAATCTAATAAGTTAATCTTTTTTTGCTCGGTCATGTAACAACCTCAATCGGTGGCGGTGATGGTAAAAATTTACAAGGGCGAATTGTACACAATTCATCCACTATAATCATTAAGTAAAACATCATAAATAAACGGTTAATACTTTACGTAATGACTAAAAAAGGGCTCGAAAGCCCTTTTCATACTTTGCATCACAGGGTTAGCTGTGAACTCGAATTAACGAGTACGTGGGCAAAGTTCTTCGTCAGCGAAGAAGTACGCGATTTCGCGAGCAGCAGATTCAACAGCGTCAGAACCGTGAACCGCATTTTCGTCGATGCTATCAGCGTAGTCTGCACGTAAAGTACCCGCTAGTGCTTCAGCTGGGTTAGTAGCACCCATGATTTCACGGTTTTTAAGAACAGCGTTTTCGCCTTCAAGAACGGTAACCATTACTGGGCCAGAAGTCATGAAAGATACTAAAGCACCAAAGAAAGGACGCTCGCTGTGCTCAGCGTAGAAACCTTCAGCTTTCTCTTGTGAAAGGTGAACCATTTTAGCTGCAACGATTTTAAGACCTGCAGTTTCGAAACGGTTGTAGATTGCGCCGATGTGGTTTTTAGCAACTGCATCAGGTTTTACGATTGAAAAAGTACGCTCTAAAGCCATCTTTGTGCTCCAATAATTTAAATAAAAGGTTGAATATTAACGGGCGCGAATTATACGCGTTTTAGTCAAAAAAACCTAATTTATTCTACCTTGCTTGCTTTTTTAATTTGCTAACCCCGATTTATGAACTAAAAACAATGTTTTTACGTTTACTATGTGTTTATAAACATGAGCTATACTTTTGTTTAAGTGGTGAGACTTTTTATTCATAGTACACTTTTTATAGACTCAATATGCATGCCGATACATTTAAACACTAAGGTAACAATATGTTTTTTAACCAATCTTTAAAAAATCAAATCGCTGATTTACAAAGTAAGCTTTCTGTAAGGGAGCAGGTTAAGCAAAGCTTAGACAGTGAAATGCTGGTGTTAGAGCTTGATAAGCAAGGTGCTATTTTAAGACAAAATAAAAATTTTGAGCGAGAGTTTAACTACTCAAATAACAAAATAATTAATAAAAATATTTTAGACTTCATTCCTGAAAATGCTAGAAATAACGCGGATTTTCATGCCTTTCAAAAAGCGCTAAGTAAAGTAGAACATTTTGCCGGCGCTATCCAAGTATCCCACCCAAACGGACAACGAGATTGGTTACGCTGCATTTTACATCCTATAAAAAACGAGCAAGGTCAGCTTGAGTATTTAACCCTGCATTGCACTGTGCTTACACAAATAATTGAGAGTTCAAGAGAAAACGAAGATTTAATCAAAGCATTGCATCGTTCAACAGCGGTTATTGAGTTTGATACTCAAGGTATGGTGTTACGTGTTAATGACAACTTTTTAAAAAGTATGAGTTATTCAAGACAAGACGTGGTGGGCAAGCATCATGGTATGTTTTGTGACGAACAAGAAGCGAGTAGTAAAGAGTATCAGGCCTTCTGGCAACGTTTGCGTAATGGTGAGTTTATTGCGAGCAGATTTAAACGTATTGATAAACACGGCCATGTAGTTTGGTTAGAGGCTTCATATAATCCGATTTTTAATGAAGTAAATGAGCTCTATAAAGTAGTTAAATTTGCCACAGTGATCACTGACCAAGTAGAAAGAGAACTGGCTACAGAGCAAGCGGCGAGTATTGCGCATGGCACTTCTATCGAAACTGATAATAACGCGGATAAAGGTGCTGAAGTGGTACAAAAAACAGTTCAGGTTATGAACGAACTGTCGGTGCAAATGGAGCAAGCTGCTCAAGAAATTTCAGCATTAGATAAACAGTCGCAACTGATAGCGAGCATAGTGCAGAGCATTAGCAGTATTGCTGATCAAACTAATTTATTGGCACTTAACGCGGCTATTGAGGCCGCGCGTGCAGGCGAGCAAGGCCGTGGATTTGCGGTGGTGGCTGATGAAGTGCGTTTACTTGCCTCCAGAACCAGTAAAGCTACCGAAGAAATCGTGGATGTTGTACAGCAAAACCAAAATTTAACTCAATCAACCGTTGCAGTAATTGAGCAAGGTAAAAATAAAGCGCAACAAGGTCTAGCGCTCTCCAAAGAATCTGGTGATGTAATGAGTGATATTAAAAAAGGCGCGCAACAAGTTGTTGATGCCGTTAGTCAATTCTCGAACCAATTAAGCAGTAAAAAATAACTTAAATTTACAGCTCTTCATTTATTAGCGCAGAAGAGAAATTTTGATGATCTTGATCAAGGTTTCTCTTTTGCCATCTCATTATACTTGCGCGCTTTATTTTCCTTAATTATTCATGCAACCGGCTTGAACCCGGTTCGATGTATGGAGCGCACATGTCAGCTGTTTCTTCTTCAACCTTATTTGTACCTGAATTACTTTGCCCCGCAGGCAGCTTAAAAAACATGCGTTATGCCTTTGCCTATGGTGCCGACGCGGTTTATGCCGGCCAACCGCGTTACAGTTTAAGAGTGCGCAATAACGAATTTGATTTAGATACATTACAAATAGGGATTAACGAAGCACATGCGCTGAATAAAAAGTTTTATGTAGTGTCGAATATTGCCCCGCATAACGCAAAAGTTAAGTCGTATTTACGTGATATAGAGCCGGTGATTGCTATGAAACCGGATGCATTGATCATGTCAGATCCTGGGTTAATTATGCTAGTACGTGAAAAATGGCCTGATATGCCAATTCATTTGTCGGTTCAAGCCAATGCAGTGAACTACGCAAGCGTACAGTTTTGGGCAAAACAAGGTATTGAGCGGGTAATTTTGTCTCGCGAGCTATCGCTTGAAGAAATCAGCGAAATTCGTGCTCTGTGCCCAGAAACAGAACTAGAAGTATTTGTGCATGGCGCACTGTGTATGGCTTATTCAGGGCGTTGTTTACTCTCAGGCTATATTAATAAACGCGATCCCAACCAAGGCACCTGCACCAATGCATGTCGTTGGGAGTATGATGTTAAACCTGGTACAGAAAACGAAACCGGTGAAATGGTACATAAAATTGACCCTAAAACGGTTATACCTACGTTAGGTGAAGGCGCACCAAGTAACGATGTATTTATGCTAGAAGAGCAAGGTCGCCCGGGTGAATATATGCCTGCATTTGAAGACGAGCACGGCACTTATATCATGAACTCAAAAGACTTACGCGCCGTGCAATACGTAGAGCAGCTAACAAAAATGGGGGTGCATAGCCTAAAAATAGAAGGGCGTACTAAGTCATTTTATTATGTTGCCCGTACCGCACAGGTATACCGTAAAGCGATTGACGATGCGGTTGCAGGTAAACCATTCGATGCTGATTTATTTAAAACTCTTGAGAACCTTGCACACCGCGGTTATACCGAAGGTTTTTTAAAACGCCACGCCCATCAAGATTATCAAAATTACGAATACGGTCACTCTGTATCTACCAAGCAGCAATTTGTGGGTGAGGTATTAGGGCGTAATGCTAATGGTTTGGTTGAAATAGATGTAAAAAATAAGTTTTGTGTTGGTCATTCATTAGAGCTAATGACGCCGAAAGGCAATATTAGTTTTCCCCTAGAAAGTATGGAAAATAAAAAAGGCGAAAGCATTACTGATGCTAAAGGCTCAGGCCATATCGTAAAAATTCCACTGCCTGACAACATTGATTTAGAGCACGCGATACTGATGCGCAACCTAGATGAAAACCAAGACACCCGCAATCCTTTCAAACAAGCTGTTTCATAATAGAGAGTTTAATCATGGCTTTACTTATAAACAGCAAATGCATTAACTGTGACAGTTATAAGGTTTTCAATTAAAGTCTTTAAAAACAGGTTGTTACTTTGTCGTGCTATGGTTTGTGCTACGATTTTACGTAACTCGTCAGCACTTACTTAGTATCTTAAAAACGGCTCAAAAAAGCAAATTGCACTAACTAAAAAATTTGAAAACACATAACCATATTAGAACAGTATAAAAAGCTAAACACACTTAGCATGAATAGCTTCTAATAGAATAGAGCTTGGGGGATCTACACGCTCTAGATTTATGTTGATTCAGGACAATACGAATCGTAATGCCTGAATCAGTTACTCACAGTGATTAAAATGATATGACTTTTGTTTCAGCATCAAGCATTTTTTTAGCTATGTGGGGAGGTAAAGCAGGGGTAATACCTTCAATCAAATCAGTTTTTTTAACACCTCTATTAGGTAGATAAAGAGCGCAAACTTGAACTGTTCCCCCCATTTTTATAATGTTTTTCATTAAGCTTTGTGGGCTCATATTTTTAGGCTTTAGCTGTGTTAAAACTGATTGAGGAGCATCGATCAGTGCAATATCGCCGGCTTGCCCACATAAAAGGATATTGACCTCAGCACCTTGTTTTAAAGCTTGTGATGATAAAACCATACCCATTAACTGAGTTTGTGTGTTGTCAGATGTTATAAATGATAAAAGCTTAGGTTTAGTGCCTGCCTTATTATCGTCTGCAAAAGCACTGAAACTAATAGTAGAAGCCAATAATAAGATGACTGTTAATATTCGCATAAAATTTACCTTTTTTAATTCAGTAATTGAGGGCACTTGTTTTTAATTATACTCTCTGGTTCCACGGCATCAACGCTATAATTCTTGCTAGACCACAAAAACCGGTTGCGCCAGCAACAAACAAGCCTGCTGCAATAAATATTATTGGCCAAATGAAAGCGGTCGAAATTGTTAAAGAAAGAGCACAGAACACTAAAATTAGAGTACTTATAGATAATTGAACTTGACGATCTAGTGGCAAAATTGATTTTTCACCTTTACGAAGAGGGCGTTCAGAATTCTGTGTCAGCCTAAGTTGCTAAATATCTAGCACACCATCTAACCTACCTTCGAAGTGGATGGCCAATTGCGACAATGTCAGATTCCAATTATGGATTGGCATTGTCCATTT
>Ga0207905_1000048_pt1 | contig 120026 bp, 111 predicted proteins | sample LinPmetageLP49_FD_184060 | JGI IMG/M metagenome (GOLD analysis project Ga0207905, IMG submission 184060) | Marine viral communities from the Subarctic Pacific Ocean - LP-49 (SPAdes) | ecosystem: Environmental > Aquatic > Marine > Oceanic | place: Pacific Ocean | collected 2011-08-27 | reverse complement strand
TTTGCTTGGTGACAATAGCGTTTTGGACCCACCTGACCCCATGCCGAACTCAGTAGTGAAACGAAACAGCGCCGATGATAGTGTAGCATTTGCTATGTGAAAGTAGGACATTACCAGGCTCCAAATAAGAGAAACCCGTTACAGCGATGTGACGGGTTTTTTGTTGTCTGCAGGAAAGTAAAAATATTAGCTATCAGCCGTCAGCTATCAGTTGCACAGTGTCAACCTGTACTTCGTAGCATGGGTTGAGTATTACGAAACTCATGGGTAAAAGAACGCACCGACTACCTCAGAGTCCAATTCATCCCATTAAAAAACATAAGTGTACCTTGTAGTGTGGCTCTCTACCGCGGTGGGCACTACGACATTACCAGGCTCCAAATAAGAGAAACCCGTTACAGCAATGTGACGGGTTTTTTTACGTCTGCAGGAAAGTGAAAATGCAGGTTCGAGGTGAAAGGTATTAGGTAAAAGTAAAAGAATCAGCGCCTAAAGCCTACCAACCGAACTTTTGTTAATAAGTGTTGTTTATAACAAATAATTAGCTTAGAACAGTCCATAGGCTTCGGTTTCATGCTCTTGTGTGTTGTTAGAAGCTTGAAGTTCTTTGGGTTTAAATATAGCGCTTGGATAAATAAGTACGCTGTGTTTATCGGCTAGCTTAATTAATCCATGCATCATATTTCTTGTTTGTGGATCAATATCAAAGCCTATTTCAGTCAACTTATCGAGAGGTTTTATATCTTCTTGTCTATATTCAATATTATCTTCTACTTTATCAACTAATAAGCCAACATGCGGGGTCATCCCATCTTTTGTTGTAAAAACAATAATCGGTTTATAGTCTAAGGTTATTTGCTCTTTGGCTGATTCAAATAAGCGCTCTAATTGAATCAGCTCATGGCGCTTTACAATTTCAAGCTGTATGAGGACTTGTTTACTATTTTTTTGTTTATGTACTTTAATAGCGTCTTCTACTTTTTGTAAAAGTGATTTAAACGGCTCATTAAAGCGTGACATCGTACTTTTTAATTCGTCGTTATCGGTTTTAAATTCCATATAAAATTGTTCAAAGTCAGCAAGCTCACATTGACTCGTATTTAACGAATTTTGCGAACTTAGTAACGCTTGTTCTAATTGATTAAACCACGTATTGAGTTGTTTTTGCCAAGATTTAAGTTGCTTTAACGCATCTCGGTTACTGTGCTCTGTAGACACGCCATTTAAAATTATTCCTAAGTCAAATACTGGGGTTGGGATCCCCATATAATCTTTAACGCCTAGGAAGCTCTTGTTATCGTTAGGCAGCACCGTGAGGTTATTATGAAATTGTTCCGTTAATAAGATATCAAGAATCTTAAGTGAAATGGTTTTATAACCCACTTTAAAATTAATTAAGTCCATGGCTTCCTCACATACTAAGTTTGTATACTAAGGATAGAACAATATTTGCAAGGTATTTATTTATTCACATAATAAGAGCGATAAACATTACGTTTATTGTTGTTTTCAGTATTTATGAATAACTTTTGGATAAGTGTATCGGTTACTAATAAAGAATTAAGCTCATTCATCAGGCAGGATTGCTGAAGGGGGAATTGACAGTTTTTCGCTGCTTTGCTAAATGCCATAGCGTTAATATAACCCTCAAAATGAAGACGACTCGGTTTTTTAATGTTGCTCGCTTGCATATCGGCTAAAAACTCAGTACAAAAATTATCGTTACAATTTAGTGGGTTTGGAACAATCTCCGTTACCATAATATGTGAGGGTGAGTTTACTTCATCAAATAAGTCAAAGCTGGGTACAAACGAAACGCTAGTATATTCAGGATTAAACCCTTGCTTTTGGGCGCTATTAATAAACTCAGAGAGTGGTTCATAAGTGCCGACTAAACAGATTGCCGTAACTCCGCTTAATTTTAAGGTATTAAGTGCCGACTCCACATCTTGGCTATTGCGTTTGTAGCGAGCAACTATTACCGGTGTAAGGTTATATTTAGCGAGTGCTTCTCTTAGTCCTGATTCTACATATAAGCCAAATTCGTCAGCCTGTATAAACAGCCCTATTTTAGTATGTTTATGCTCTTCAACGAGGTATTTGATTTGTTCTTGTGCTTCGTCGTTATAGCTTGCTCTTAAGTTAAATGCTTTAACTGACGGTTTTTCACGTAGAAAGCTCGCCCCGCTAAAAGGCATTAAGAACGGAATTTTTGATTGTTCTAGTAAAGGTATAATTGCATGGCTGGTTGGGGTACCCATGGCACCAAACAGGGCATCAACTTTATTTGTGTAAATAAACTCACGAGTATTATTAACTGTTTGTTTGGGTTCATAGTGATCGTCAGCCACTAAAAGTAGCACCTTAGCGCCATTAATGCCGCCAGCGTTATTAACTTTGTCAAAATAAACGCTGCTACCTTTATGTAACTGTTGGCCAATATTTTTAGCAGGGCCAGTCAGTGCAGTAGACATGCCCAGCTTAATTACTTTGTTGTTGGTTTGCTCGGCATGCGCGAAAGTTTGCCCAAGCACTAATGCTATAAGGACAATGTTAAGGTTTGCTATTATGCGAAATGCGCTCATACCAATTATTTACAGCCTTTTTAAATAATGTATTAAATGACTTTGTGCCATTCAAACCTAACTGACTTTGGATATTTTTCGGTGTCCAATTTTGTAATACTAGCCTAATAAAAACATATTGGAAATTATCGTCATCGGTTGGCAAGCTATACGGCAATGCCCAAAAACGTCGCCAGAGCAATGGTTTTATATTAAAAAGCTGGTAGTCACTTGTTAACATAGACTTTAATCTTAATTGCTCAGTGATACTGCCAGTATGAGTATTAAAATGAGAGACAATTTTCGCGACCAGTTGATAATCAAGCTGACTATAGTGATCGAGTAGTTGCAAAGGGAAATCGGCTTCAAACTGTGCTACTAATTGCTCTACTAGTTGGTCACTTTTAGTTAAGCTTTTAACAACTAATGCACTGTGCTCGCCCGTTGCCTTATCTTTTTGAAAACCGAGTTTAACTAAATCAAAGCCATTACTTTGCCAAAAACTGAGTAATTGCGCATTGCCACCAAAGCTGGCACCAAACCAATGACACTCGCTCTGCAATTGCTGTTCACAGTATTTAAGTAACTGTGTGCCTATTTTTTTGTTGTGATGCTGTGGATCAATGGCAATACGCACCACGCGGGCGCAGTGTTGTTTTAAAACATCAGCATTAAAACTCAATTGTGCTAACGTTTGTGCCATTAAGTGACCTTGAGGCCTGCGCTTTCCTTGTGCTATTTCATTGCTCATGGCGGCATTAAACCCACCTTCAATCGCAATTAAACAGACACCGAGAATATTATCACCTTGTTGGCAAACAAATACATGTTGTTTAGTGGCGTCTAGTAAGTGGCGTAAATCATTCACACTGGTTTGATAATGTGCCAGCGTTAGCAACCCAATCACTTGATAAAGTAGTGACTCGTTACTAGCAAGTTGATGTGCCTGTAACTGCTTAAATTGCAAAGGAGTAGAGTGTAAGGTGACGCTGTGATGTTCAGCATCTAAGGCTAATAACGTGCGAATGCGCTGCTCTAATGGATCCTGCTTTGCAAAGCGAATAGGCTGCTCAATAGTCATACTGCGCATATTTTTAAAATGCGTTTTAATGTAGCGAGTAAACTTTAGAATATAGCCGCGACCATTGCCTTCATAGCCAACCATGGTGCTTGAAAATACCACGCGAGGATAAAGGTGGAGTAGTTTTATGAGCATTGGAACAGGGATTGCTGCCGCTTCATCAATTAATAGCAAGTCACACTCAGGCTGTTCGTTAAGTAGCTGATCAGGTGCAATATATTGCATGTTTGCAATGCATTTATTGCCTGCTTGATACTCCAAATTAAGTGCGTTTGCTAAATGTTTAAAGCTGCTGTGCAATGCGCGAAATTGCATAGAGCTGATGAGGATTTTTTTATCGCTGAGCTCGCTTGCGGCAATCCCTAATGCCGCTGATTTACCCCGTCCCCGATCAGCATTAATCAATAATGGTCTATTTGCCCGTCCGTGCGCGGTTTTTTTTATTAATTCAACACATTGTTGTTGCTCGGTAAAATCTATTGTACCTGCTGATGAATCAATGTCGGCAAGAGTAACCCAGCCATCTTGTTGATTAAAATGTAATAAGGAGGCGTTGCTCAGTAAGTGCTTTAAGCGTTGATTAAAAAAGCTGTATTGATGCGCTTGTCCAAATGATTGAAATAATGGCAGCGCAGGATCGCACCAATGTTCAAGTGATTCGAGCGGTGGAAGTAATACAATTAAAAAGCCACCCGCTTGAACTACGCCCGCTAAGGCTGCTAGTTTATCTGGCACCAGTCCACTGTAGCCATCATAAACAGCATGGGCGCATTCTTGCCCTAAAATTTGATGGGTATGCTCTGGCCAATGTGCATTAACTAAATTTGTGTTTTTAGAAAGAACAAAAGAGGGTTGCTGTAATTGAGCAAGCAGCTGAGTGCATTGCTCATAACACCAATTTTTATCGCCTGTAAGCAACAGTAACTGACGATGTTTAGCATTCGTTAGCTGCTGTTGCAGATGCTCTATAACGCGGTTAAACGGCTTGTAGTCTTGCATAAGCTGTTACTAACCACTTACTACCTAAGTCGTCAAAGTTAACTTGTACTCGCGATTGTGCGCCACTGCCTTCGTAATTAAGCACCGTACCAATGCCAAATTTTGCATGTAGCACCCGTTGACCTAAATTAAACCCGCTTTCTTCAAAGGCGGCATGGCTAACCGATGCACTAAAGCGACCAGCTGCTGGCGGGCGAGAAACCTGGGTTTTAATGCGAATTTCTTCTACGCAGTCTTCGGGTATTTCACGTAAAAAACGCGATGGGCTGTGGTATTTTTCTTGACCATATAAACGGCGGCTTTCTGCGTGGCTTATATACAGTTTATCCATAGCACGGGTCATACCTACATAACAAAGGCGGCGTTCTTCTTCTAAACGGCCCGTTTCTTCATTACTTTGTTGTGATGGGAACATGCCCTCTTCAACACCGACCATAAATACCAGCGGAAACTCTAAGCCTTTAGCTGAGTGAAGCGTCATCATTTGTACCGCATCTTCATGTTCATCAGCTTGCCCTTCACCTGATTCAAGCGAGGTGTAGGCTAAAAAGCCTTGTAGTGGTGAACTGAATTCTTCCTCTTCAGGGAGTTCATATTGATCGCAGGCGCTAATTAATTCTTCTAAGTTTTCAACCCGAGCACGGCCTTTTTCACCTTTTTCAGCCTGATACATTGCCATTAACCCTGAGGTTTGAATGGCATATTTAGCCTGCTCGTGCAGCGTTAAGTCACTAATCTTATCTTCAATATGTTCAATTAACTCAACAAACTTGGCAACAGCTCCAGAAGCGCGACCCGATAAATGCTGTTGCTCTACAATGGCTTTAGCAGCATACCAAAGCGGCAAAGATTCAGCGCGAGCGCAGTCACGTATATGGCTTAATGTTTTATCGCCAATGCCGCGGGCGGGCGTATTAATAACACGCTCAAATGCCGCATCATCTTGGCGGTTACCCACTAAGCGTAAGTATGAAAGAGCATCTTTAATTTCTTGGCGTTCGAAGAATCGCATACCGCCATAAATTCGGTATTTTAAACCTTCTTGTAGCATTGCTTCTTCAAGTACCCGCGATTGCGCATTACTACGATATAAAATAGCCGCATCTTGAAGTGCATTACCCGCATTAAGCCAGCTACGTAATTTGCTACTCACAAAGCGCGCTTCATCTAGCTCATTAAAAGCAGCATAAATAGAAATAGGTTCACCGTCGTTACCATCGGTCCATAAACTTTTACCCATTCGCTCGGAGTTATTTTGAATTAACGCGTTTGAGGCTTTAAGAATAGTGGCAGTCGAGCGATAGTTTTGCTCAAGGCGAATCGTCTCTGCATCAAAATCGGTTAAAAAGCGTTTAATGTTTTCTATTTTTGCGCCGCGCCAACCATAAATACTTTGGTCATCATCGCCTACAATCATGATGCTGCTGGTATCGCCCGCAAGTAGTTTTAACCACGCATACTGAATAGTATTGGTATCTTGAAACTCGTCTACAAGCATGTGCGCAAAGCGCTGCTGATAATGACGCAGCAAGGTTGGGTTATTTTTAAGAACCTCATAGCTACGTAGTAATATTTCTGCAAAATCAACTAGGCCCGCTCTATCACAAGCTTCTTGATAGGCCGCGTAAACACGCAGCATCATTTGCTCGTTAATATCGTATGCCTGAATATCTTTAGGGCGCAGAGCTTCATCTTTTTTAGCGCTTATGTACCAACCAAACTGCTTTGCCGGCCATTTTTTATCATCAATATTCATCGATTTTAATAAGCGCTTGATCATACGAAGCTGATCGTCAGAGTCTAAAATTTGAAAGGCTTCTGGTAAGTTTGCTTCACGGTGATGTGCACGCAAAATTCGGTGCGATAAACCATGGAAAGTACCAATCCACATGCCGCCTACAGGGGCTTTTAATGTTTCTTCAACCCGTGAGCGCATTTCTTTAGCGGCTTTATTAGTAAAGGTTACCGCAAAAATACTATAGGCAGAGGCTTGCTCTACTTGCATTAACCAGGCAATACGATGAACCAATACTCGAGTTTTACCTGAACCTGCTCCTGCTAATACCAGCATGTTTTGTAATGGCGCTGCAACGGCATCGCGTTGTTTATCATTTAAGCCATCGAGTAATTCTGAAACGTCCATCGTTACGCCTTTTTAATCAATAATGAGAGCAGTATAACAGGTGTTTTTGTTAGGCTAAATAAAATACTGTTTTTATAAACAGCTATTTATAAAATACGTATTTAAGTTGTTGAATAGTTAACAGTATAAACTGAGCAAGTAACTAAAATAGCTATTCAAAATTGCTAATTTGACTTATTTTTGGCAAAAAATACTAAACTGATAAATTCGTAATAATTTAACTGTATGATTTGTAAGCCTTAATAAATTGGCATAAAGTGTGTAAGTATAAATAATAAGTACAAATACAAAATTAATTAAACTACAGAGGTTAGTATGTCTCAACAAGGTTCTGGCGGTAACGTAATTGCAGCATTATGTAATATTTTTTTCCCCGGTTTAGGGCAGTTGGTGCAGGGCCGTATTTTAGCGGCACTTGTTTTTGCAATTCTGGTTTTTGGCGGCTATGCGTTATGGTTTTTAGTGGTTCCAGCCGTAATTGGAGCCGTATTCCATTTATGGGCAATTATTGATGCTGCACGCTATCGCTCAGGTGGTTAGCTAAATTGATGATGCTAAATAGCGCCTTGCGGCGCTATTTTTGTATCTGGCTTTCATTATTCATAGCTGATTAGGTTATAATCTGTTGTATTAGCAGTACTGGAATAAAGTTATGGAATACCAATTCATTCGCGATCCTATTAGTGGGTTAAGAATTAAAATTAGCAGCGAGCACGCGATTATAGGCCGTTGGTTAAATGAAGAAATAGGCAAAGACAAAGTGGCTATGGTGCAGGCACTTATTAGCTCGGTGAGTTCAAGCTTTGAGCCGGTAACACTTAAAGGCCAAGAAATTGACCTAATTCTTTCTAAAGATGAAGCGTTATTTGAAGCGCATGCGCTGCATCAAGATAACGAAGATATATTAGCCTACCAAGATGATGAACTCATGCTTGAAGAGAATGATTTAAGCAGTGGTTGTGGTTTTGAAGACTTTGTTGACCTGATCAATTCGTGGCATGAGTTTTCGGCTGGTCGTTAAGTTATATTATCTGTATTATTACCCTAATTATAAATCCAACAGTGGAACCAATATGTCTGCGAATTTAAACAAACTAGTTGTTATGCTAGAAATGCAAAATGCCATGAATACCAAAGTACATGAGCAATGGTTTAGTCAAGGCTTTGAGTGGTATAGAGCTATTTGGGTTGAATGTGCAGAAATGCTGGATCATTACGGTTGGAAATGGTGGAAAAAACAAACCCCAGATACTGAGCAAGTAATTTTAGAGCTGGTTGATATTTTTCATTTTGGTTTATCGCTACGTATCGACGGTGAGACCAGCTACGAGCAAATAGCAACACAGCTACAAACTCAAATGAGCGCCCCACAGCAAGGTGATGATTTTAAACAAACGCTTGAATTATTAGCAGCCAGTGCGGTTGCCAATAAAACCTTTAACGCGGCTGCTTTTGCCGGTTGTATGGCACAAATCGGTATGGATATTGATGATTTATATCGTGGCTATGTGGGTAAAAATACGCTGAACTTCTTCCGTCAGGATCATGGTTACAAAGAGGGTAGTTACATTAAAGTGTGGCATGGCAAAGAAGATAACGAACACTTAGTTGAAGTAGTTAAAAGCCTTGATACTGAGCATGCAGATTTTGCAAAACAGGTATATCAAGGCTTAGTAGCGCGTTACCCTCAGGGCGAATAAGCCAGGGTCTGTTGACCTTTGCGGATTACAATTTGTTCAAACTAGGGGCGGTTTAATCGCGACGCGAGGTTTGTAACCTAGTGGGCTAAGTAAAAACCGAGCAACAAAGAGTAAATCGCCCCTAGGCAGAACCCTTCGGGCAGCGCCTGTTTGGCATTGATGCTGCGTTATCGCCTATTTATGGGGAATAACCACACCACATAGGCTCTGCCTTGCCTAAATACCAAACAGACTGCTGCAAATTTAACCTTGAAAGATCAACAGACCCTAAATAAGCTTACGGTAATCGGTGACGCTTAAGTAATCGGTTATTTCGTTATGTGGTTGCTGGCTATTCGGGTTAGCAACCGCAAGTAAATGCTCAATGCCGTATTTTCGTGCGGCATTTAATACCGGTAAGCTGTCATCTACAAATAATGTGCGGCGTTTATCAAACCCTAAATCCCCTTGAACCTTGTGCCATAAACTTTGTTGCTCTTTACTTACCCCATATTCATGCGTTGACACCACCCCGTCTAAGTAGTTATCAATGGCGGTATGTTCAAATTTAAGCATTACGCATTCTGGATGAGCATTGGTAAGTAAAATGAGTTCTTTACCTGCACGTCGAAGTTCAGTTAAAAAATGCGGAACGTCTTCACGAATTTTGATTAAGTGAGCAGACTGGCGCTTTAGTTCGAGAATAGGTAAGTTTAGCTGTGCTTCCCAATAGTCAGAGCAGTACCACTGAATTTTGCCACTCACAGCCTGATAGCGTTTTAAGATATCTGCGCGGGCTGCCTCAAAACTGATATTTTGAGCCAGAGCATGTTGTTGTGGAACAACATTGAGCCAAAAGTCAGTGTCGTAATGTAAATCAAGTAAAGTCCCGTCCATGTCGAGTAATACAGTATCGATTTTTGACCAATTGAGCATGATATATCCTTGTGGAAATTGAGGCGTTAAATGACTACGTTGCGATGAAATGCTTGCAAGCGAAATATAATGGGCTCTGTTAATTGAACTTTAAAAACATATACCCAATGATGAAATATTAAGGGCGAATTCAATAACGCCAGATAAATATTTAACCTTAACTACGGGTAAGATATTTTATGATTAATTCTGCATTTAAATTGCTTTTAATTCAAACTGAAACTCGCATCTTATACTCATTTGGGTATATGATTAGTATAACTGCAATGATAGCAAATTGATGCCCATGACACAGAAAAAGCACCCAACACCACCACAAATTCTCAGTAATAATGTTGTCGCTAAAAGTCGCTTATTTACTGTGGAGTCTTTAGAACTAAAATTTTCAAATGACGAAGAGCGTCAGTATGAACGAATTCGCGGCGGTGGCCGTGGAGCCGTTATGATTGTACCCATCACAGCTGAAAACGAACTACTACTCGTTCGAGAGTATTGCGCCGGCACCAATGATTATCAGTTAGGTTTCCCTAAAGGATTAATTGACCCCGGTGAAACACCTGAGCAAGCGGCAAACCGAGAGCTCAAAGAAGAAATTGGCTTTGGTGCTGAATACTTTGAAGCACTTAAAACGGTCACTATGGCGCCTAGTTATTTCAATGCCACTATGCATATTCTCTTTGCTAAAGATTTATACCCTGAAACCCTATTAGGTGATGAGCCAGAGCCATTAGTGCTTGTTAAATGGCCACTTGCGCAGTGGCAGTCGCTATTAGAACAACCTGACTTTACTGAAGCACGTAGTGTTGCCGCTCTGCTATTATTAGATAAGTACTTAGCCTCAGGAGCGACTAATGGATAAATTACTTGAACCATGCATAACACTTGCCCAAAGTGCAGGTGATGCAATTATGGCTATTTATAAAAAAGATGATATTGGTCAACAAGAAAAATCAGACAATACGCCAGTTACTAAAGCAGATTTAGCCGCAAACGATGTACTTGTTGCTGGCTTAAAAGCGCTAGCTCCCGATATTCCTATTATGTCCGAAGAGACGCCGATCCCAGCATTGGAAGACAGGCAGCACTGGCAACGCTATTGGCTGCTTGATCCGATGGATGGCACCGGTGAATTTATATTAGAAAGCGGCGACTTTGCCGTTAATATTGCGCTGATAGAAAATAATCATCCTGTATTGGGAGTGATTCATTGGCCAGCAAAAGACGTGACCTATTTTGCTACCGCTAATAATGGGGCGTTTAAGCGTAAAGGCGAGCATGATAAACAAATATTTGTAGCGCCTCCCGAAAGTTTAACTTTGGCTGTAAGTCGCCGCCAAAAAATAGAAGCCGTGAGTCAGTATTTAAATGCGCAATTTGCAACGGTGGCTTTAGGCTCATGTTCGCTTAAAGCTTGTATTGTTGCTGAAGGGAAAGCTGACTGCTTTTTAAGAATTGGTCCCACTGGTGAATGGGACACTGGCGCATCACAAGTAATAGTTGAAGAGGCTGGGGGGTGTATTACCGATGCTGAGTTTAACCCTCTGACCTATAACCAAAGGGAAAGCACAGAAAACCCAGACTTTATTGTTATGGGGCATCCCGATTGGGAGTGGCAAAAAATGATAAACCCACATCAGCGATTAGTGTAATAATAGCCGTTTGATGGGTTTTTGTTCACTTAAACGTTTTTAATTAGTAAAACCTTGCATTATAGGTTTATTCCTATATTATAGCGCTCTCTTCGAAACAGGCTTGTGCATAACACGATACTGTTACAAAGAAATTACAGGCGCGGGATGGAGCAGCCTGGTAGCTCGTCGGGCTCATAACCCGAAGGTCGTCGGTTCAAATCCGGCTCCCGCAACCAATTTCCTTTAGAGGTTTTAGGTTACTGTAAACTCTAACTTAAGAGATTAAATTAAGTAGTCGATAGACTTAAAATATACAGGCGCGGGATGGAGCAGCCTGGTAGCTCGTCGGGCTCATAACCCGAAGGTCGTCGGTTCAAATCCGGCTCCCGCAACCAATTTTTCATTGGAAGCCAAGTTGTAATGTAAGCAACTATAAATAAATCTGCAATTTCAGGCGCGGGATGGAGCAGTCTGGTAGCTCGTCGGGCTCATAACCCGAAGGTCGTTGGTTCAAATCCGGCTCCCGCAACCACTGAAATAACATGTTTTATTAAATCGACACTCTACAAGAGTGTTTTTTTATGCCTAAAATTCAGTGAAATGGGTAGCTCGTCGGTCTCAGCTCTCCATTAGCTAGCAAAGGTTGTCGGTTCAAATCCGGCTCCCGCAACCACTGAAATAACATGTTTTATTAAATCGACACGCTAAAGCGTGTTTTTTTATGCCTAAAATTCAGTGAAATGGGTAGCTCGTCGGTCTCAGCTCTCCATTAGCCAGCAAAGGTCGTTGGTTCAAATCCGGCTCCCGCAACCACTGAAATAACATGTTTTATTAAATCGACACGCCTAAAGCGTGTTTTTTTATGCCTAAAATTCATATTCCCTCACGCTATTTTTAACACGTATTTCTGCTGTTCTTTTCTAATTCTACTTTTTGAAAGTGTTATTGCTGAATATTTAGTATGCTATGCGTTAAACTCTTTAAAACTTTTTGTTATCAAAATTATGACTGAACTCTATCACTGGTTTGATTTAATTGGCGTAGCGGTATTTGCTATATCGGGCACCTTGGTTGCCTATGAAAAGAAAATGGATGGCTTTGGTGTGGTTGTGCTTGCAACCGTTACGGCTATTGGTGGCGGTACTGTTCGCGATGTGATACTCGATCAACCCGTATTTTGGTTACACGACCAAAGCTACTTCTATGCTATTTTAGCCGCAGTGCTTGTTACAACACGACTGATCAATAAACAAAAATCGATTCCTTATTATGTTTTACAAACAGCCGATGCATTTGGTTTAGCCTTTTTTGCGGTAATGGGAGCACAAAAAGCGCAATTGGCCGGTATGCCTGATATGACGGTTATTATTATGGCGGTGATCACCCCCTGTTTTGGTGGATTAATTCGCGATGTGCTTGCCCGCGATATTCCTATGCTGCTCAAAGGTGAGCTCTATGCTATTACCTGTATTGCTGGTGGTATTGTGTATACCTTAGGTATAAACCTATCTTTAACGGTGGAAGTGGCGATGATCTTGAGTATGTTAATGACCTTATTGCTGCGCTTTTCGGCCATTAAATGGAAGATTATATTACATGTTTTTAAATATCCTGACTAAACTGGTTTAATACAGCAGTTAACTAGGATAAGGAATGTCGTTAGCCCGTATATTTTCTCGCGCACAAGTAGGAATTAATGCCCCCGAGGTTATGGTTGAAGTGCATTTAGGGAATGGTTTACCTGCATTTCATATTGTCGGCTTACCCGAAGCATCGGTTAAAGAGGCCAAGGATAGAGTACGCAGCGCCCTTGAAAACTCTCAATTTGGATTTCCCGATCAACGTATCACCGTTAATTTAGCACCTGCCGATTTACCAAAAGACGGCGGGCGGTTTGACCTTGCGATTGCGGTAGGCATTTTGGTCGCATCGGGGCAAATAGTCTGCCCTGATATTCATAAGTATGAGTTTTATGGTGAGCTTGCACTTAATGGTGAAATACGTGCAGTGAATGCTATTTTACCCTCAGTGCTCGGGGCTAAAGAGCAAAACCGTTGTTGCTTTCTTCCTCTTGAAAACGATAGTTTGGCCAGCCTTGTCAGCGGTGTAAAACGAAAAGCGGTAAGCTCTATACAAGAGGTGTGGGGAGACTTACTCAACCAACAACCTTTACCATTGAATATTGCCTACCCTGACTGTACCCAAGCGCCAGACTTTTTACTCGATTTAAGTGATGTAAAAGGCCAACCCGGTGCTAAACGAGTACTAGAAATTGCTGCCGCAGGTGGACATAACCTACTATTTTTAGGGCCACCAGGAACCGGCAAATCAATGCTTGCGCAACGAATGTCTACAATAATGCCAACCATGTCAGATGATGAAGCCATTGATACTGCTGCTTTGTATTCCATTATTGGCCACTCAATCGATTTAACCAATTGGCGTCAGCGACCATTTCGAAATCCTCATCACACTTGCTCTGCAGTTGCGCTGGTAGGCGGTTCGTCTAACCCTAAACCCGGTGAAATATCGTTAGCGCACAATGGCGTATTATTTTTAGATGAGCTGCCTGAATTTGAGCGCAAAGTACTGGACTCGTTACGAGAACCCATGGAAACCGGAACCGTGACGATTTCGCGCGCGGCAAGACAAATGGAATTTCCGGCACAGTTTCAGCTTATTGCAGCACTTAATCCCAGCCCGACAGGGTGCCATCATGATAAACGGGCGACCCCTGATCAAGTGATGCGTTATTTATCGCGGGTATCGGGACCGTTTATCGATAGAATTGATTTGCAAATTGAGCTCCCTAGACTAAGCAGCGTGGAGCTACAAAGTACGACTGCAGAAGAAACCAGTGCTGAAGTGAGAGCGCGAGTAGAAGCGGCTTATGCAATACAATTAAAACGCCAAGGTAAAGTGAATGCGCGGCTAAATAACAAGGAAATGAGCTTATACTGCGAGTTACCCGCTGCGGAGCTACAGTTTTTAGCTAGAGCCAGTGAAAAGCTGGCGTTATCGCCGCGCTCTTATCATAGAGTGATAAAAGTAGCGCGTACCATTAGTGATTTAAAGGGCGCGCCACAAATTAGTTTAAATGAGCTTAAAGAAGCGCTTAATTATCGGGCGTTTGAGCGTTTATTATCGCAGTTAACCCAATACTAAATAGATAGCATATAGCCTTTACCACGCACGGTGACGATGCGTTTTTGATCTTTCTCATCGTTAAGCTTTTTACGTAAACGACCCACTAACACGTCTACGGTACGATCGTTGGGGCTCCAATCAGGCTGGCCAATTTCTTCTGATATTTTTTCACGTGAAGTGGCTTTACCGGCATTGCCGATTAAACAAATAAGCACTTTATGCTCTGCTTCGGTGAGCCGTGATTCAATCCCACTGGCTGTAATGAGTGTGCGGTTATCTGGATGGAGTTTAAAATCAGCGTATTCGATAAACTCTTCACTGTCATCGTCGTGTTGATTGTTTGCAATACGTTTGTATAAAGCGCGCATTCTCAACTCAAGCTCGAGTAAATCGACAGGCTTGCAAATATAGTCATCGGCACCTTGAGCAAGACCAGCAATACGATCAGCTTGTGAGTCACGGCTCGATAACAAAATAACACCAATATCGGTGAGCGTATTTAACTCTTTGGCAAGTTGTAAACCATTGCGCTTTGGCAGCACAATATCAATAATTGCCAAGGAAATAGCACTGCGCTGATTTACACGGCTTTTGACCATGCTTAAAGCATCGGCACCCGTTGCGTCAACGTCAATAGAGAACTCGGTATTTATAAAATGATTTTGGATGCGCTTTACTAGCAGCTCGTCATCTTCAACCAATAAAACATTAATTGCCATAGTCTGTTATTTTTTTAATAGTAGCCTTGCATGTTAGCATTATTCGTTACATGCATAACACAGAGTTTAATTTTTTTCGGTAACTTTATATTACAAAAAAGAATAATGAAATTACCTTTGTATTGCGCACTTTTTATAAATTATTTTAAGTGCGCATTTAAATGACTACTGGCCGTACATTGAATCCCACCATTGTGGTTCATTTTTTAACTTTTTATCAAAGTAAGCCAACATAGTGTTCCACCAATTAAAGCGCTTATCGCGAGCAAATATTTGATGATCGGCTCCTTTGTACTCAATCATTTCAACATCTTTATTTAGCAGTTTTAGCGCGGTGTACATAGTTAAGCTTTCACCTACTGGCACATTCGTATCGCTGTCACCATGAATAAGCAGTAATGGCGTGGTCACTTTATCGGCATGAAACACTGGGCTATGTTGGCTATAAAGTTCAGAGTTATTCCACGGGAAACTATTTTTAGAGGCTTCGCCTGAGTATAAATATCCCCACCATCCTTCACCCCAGTAAGAAGTTAAGTTTGAAATTCCCGCATGAGCAATAGACGCGCTGAACATATCGGTTTTAGTAGCAAGCAGCATCGTCATAAACCCACCGTAAGATGCCCCTAAATTACCGACTTTACTTCTGTCTACAAAATCATATTTAGCTAAAAATGCCTCTGTGCCTTGCATAATGTCATCGGCGGTATAATCGCCCCACGCATTGACATGTTGCGCTGAAAAAGTTTGTCCAAAGCCCGTTGCACCAGTTGGCTGTACCACATAAACCACATAGCCGTTTGCTGCCCATAAATTAAAAGGGTAACGCCCTGTAAATCCACGAGTCACAGGTGAGGTGCCACCATAGTAATAGACCAGAGCAGGGTGCTTTTTAGTTTTATCAATATTACTTGGCAAGTAAACACGACCAGATATTTCTACGCCACGCTTATTGGTAAAGTTAAATTCTTCAAGCTTAGGAATCGTGGTATTGGCATATGCAATCGGGTTTGAATCCCAGATTAACTCCACCTTATTTTTGCTTACGTCAAAGCGCTTGAGTTGTTGGGCGCTTGAAGCATTACTGCCAGAGAGCAGTAGCTGGGTATTGCGAGTATTTGAAAAACTAAACTGTTCTACAATATCAAACCCTGTATCTAACTTTTTAAAGCGTTGTTTACTCAGATCATATAAATACAGTGGTTGGGTGTCTTTTTCTGTCACTTTGATTAACGCATCGCCATTGCTTAGTACTTCCAATGTGCCAATCGCAGGGTCAAATTGTTTACTTAACGCCGTTACTTTTTTAGCGTTATCGGTTAGTAAATACAGCTGGCCATCATAATTATTCGCCAGCATAGTTTGCGGTAGTACTCTGCCTGCGCTATTTTTAAAATCAGGGCCTGCAACAACATAAATATTGTTTGCGGTATATTTCGCTTGATTAAAGGTTTTAAACTTACCTAACGATTTTATGCTGTTGGATTTTAATGTAAGTTCAACCAGCTCAGTCTTTGGATGGGTTGAGGCTTGCATGGCCATTACTGGACGACTTATTAATAGTTTTCCACGGTTGCTATTAGCATCTTCAAGTTGATGGCTTAATACGCCTTCGGTCAGGGCTTTGGTTAAACCACTGTGGGTATCGAGTAAATATAATTGGCTAACCGTACGGGCGTAAGACCAACGGTCTTGCAAGCCTTTATGATGTTTAGTGAGGCTATTGGTTTTTTCAGGTGATTTGGACCAGCTAAAAAGAATACTATTATCGTTGTAATAGCTAAAGTTGCTTGCCCCCTCAAGGCCTGAGGCTAAGGTTTTTATAGCGAAAGTTTTACGGTTTAACTGCTTTAATTCGCCGTTGAGTAAATAGACTAAAAATTGATTATCAGGACTCCAAGTGAATTGGCTAGGCTGCGCTTCTTCAAATCGGTATACCGTTTGGTTATTAGTATTTTTAAGCTCGGTTGTGGTAATGGCGTCGTTGCCTGTTTTATCGCTGTAACGCTTTGTTGTACTTAAGTAATGCTTAGCATCAGGTGACAAAGACAAGCCGCTAATAGTTGGGGCGTCAAACAATTGCTTAGCCGATAAGCGCTTGGTCTTATTTGTCGTTAGGGTCACGGCGTCAGTTTCTGCTTTTGGCACAAACTCTAAGGTGACATCATTCCAATTAGCAACCTGTTGAGCAATGACAATAACGGTGTGTGAGCCGTTATTTAAAGCAAGCTGATAGCGTTGGTTTTCACCACTTTGTTTCTCACCGTTAATAAAAACCTGGCCTTGCTCTATTCCTTTAATGTTTAAGGAGCCTTGAGTAAATCGGTTAGTTTCAATATTAAATTTAAGTGCTTGTAAACCGCCTAAAGTAAGCGCGTTAATTTTATCAAGTGGTTGCCACTTGTGCTTTTTACCAAACACAACAAAGCTTTCTTTGTTTGATTCAAGTTGTGCAAGCAGATTATTGATAATCACGTCGCCATGCGGTGTTTGAAATGGCTTTGCTTGCATGTCTTCTGCAAGAGGCCCGATAAACTGAATTTTTGATTGATCGAGTGGGGCAGCTAATGCCGTTAAACTCAAACTACTTAATGTGAGTAGGGCTGCCAAGTGAGTAAAACGTTTTGCGTAACGATGCCAAGGTGCGCTTAAATTCATTGCTATGCCTATTGTTATTGGAGATTTGGCCAAATATAGCATGTATTGTTATGATGCTCATATATCCAATTTAGAGGAAAAAAAGTGACACTATTAATCGTTTACATGGTTACAGCGATTGTGATTTCGTTTCTATGTTCTGTCATGGAAGCGGTGCTATTGAGCATTTCACCTAGTTATGTTGCGCTGCTTCGTAAAGAGCGGCCAGTACTGGCTAAGCAACTAGAGAAGCTAAAAAGTAATATCGATCAGCCATTAGCGGCTATTTTAACACTTAATACTGTTGCACATACTGCCGGTGCTGCGGGCGTGGGTGCACAGGCTGCCGTGGTGTTTTCAGATGCGGCTGTGGGGATTGCGTCTGCAATTATGACTTTATTGGTACTGGTGTTATCTGAAATTATTCCTAAAACGCTGGGGGCTAATTATTGGCGTGCTTTAACGCCTAGTGTGACTTATGGTTTACGTATTTTGGTACTAGTCCTTAAGCCTTTTGTTTGGGCAGCACAAAAGCTAACTAATTTGATGGGTCAAAAGCATAATGAGGCCTATTATATTCGCCAAGAAATAGAAGCAATGGCCGACATTGGTAGTGAGTCTGGGGCGCTTCATGCTGATGAATCAGAAATCATTCGTAATTTGCTGCACTTTAGGCATGCAAAACTAACCGATTTAATGACACCGCGTACGGTCATTTTTAAAATCCATAAAGATCTTACCGTTAATCATTACTTGAGTGAACACGGTTCGTCGTCATTCTCTCGAGTGCTAATTTATGACAAAGACGCTGACGATATCATAGGCTTTGTACATAAAAACGATATTATGTTGGCATATCATCGGTTAGGCACAGATTACAAAATTAGTAAGTTAGTTAAACCTATCTATACGGTACCGAGCACCCAAAATGTATCGTCGCTATTACAAACATTGCTCACCCAACGTACCCACATTTGCTTAGTGATTGACGAATACGGTGATGTGCAAGGAATTGTAACGCTTGAGGATATGATAGAAGCGTTAATGGGCTTAGAAATTGTGGATGAGCGAGATCAATCAACCAATATGCGCGCCGTAGCAAAGCAGCGTTGGCACCAGCGTTTAGCTGATAGTGAGCATATCGTCAGCGCCGACGATAATGAATCTCGTTAGCTGTTTTTTGTTTTAGCAGCTGTTTTTATCCAGTGTTGGGCCCACGAGATAAATTCAGCTTTTGCTTTTGGGCAACTAAATAAAAAGCCCTGTATAGCTAAATTTGTTTGATAATGCTTGAGGTAGGCCAGCTCTTCGGGGCGCTCAACCCCTTCGGCCACTAATTCAAGCTGCTCTTGGGTTGTCATATTAATCAGTGAGCTGACTACCACTTGAGAAAACTTATCGGTTTCTATGTGGCTAATAAAAGAGCGATCTATTTTTACTTCTGTAAATGGCAGCTGTTTCAGTTGGTTAATATTAGTAAAACCAGTGCCAAAGTCATCGAGTGAAATCCCAAAGCCGAATATTCTTAATCTATTTAAGGTTTCGAGTTGTGTGTAGCTTGAAAGGGCATGCTGCTCGGTTATTTCAAGCACCACATCACTGGGTAAAACATCATGTTTTTGTAGAAGCTGTAATAACTTATTGGGGCTGTTTAAATCATCTAACTGACACGGCGATAAGTTAAATGACAATTTCAAATTTGTACCCAGCTGCTCTTTTAGCTGCTTGATGTCACCACAGGCTTTTTCAAATAGCGTAAACGTAATGTCATTGATTAAATCGCATTGCTCAGCCAGGCTGATAAAACGGCTTGGTAAAATAACTCGTTCGTCTTTACTTGATACAATGCGAGCCAGCACTTCAACACTTTGTATTTGATTGGTGTTTATATTTATTTTAGGTTGATAGTAAGGTGTTATTTCATTATTTTTTAATGCGTTAATTAGTTTTTCTTTAGTGATTGGGCGCTCTTTTACAAGTGTGTGGCTGTTTAACTGAGCGATTTTGGTAAGTAACGTATTTACCTGATTGAGTTGCACAGGCTTAGATAGGTTGCCAATTAAATGCACATTGTGCTGTTTAGCGAGGTCAGCGGCTAGGCTGATTATTTTAGGGTCCATTTCAGAAATAATAACAATTGCACCGCAATAGCCTATTTCACCTAAGTTACGGATCAGCTCCATGCCATCCATTTCTGGCATATTTAGATCGGTAAATATGGCATCAAAATAGTTTATATCAGCTTTTACTTTTTCAAGTGCTTTAACTGGGTTTAAGCAGGTGGTTGTGGTTTGCGACATTTCGAGTTCATTAAAAATAGCTTTCATGACAATCAAAATGGCTTTTGAGTCATCGACAACGAGTATGTTTGGTAATTTTGTGCGCATTGTTGTCCTTAACTTAACAGTCGTAATTTATATCCTTCTGTTTTAAAAATAGTCGCTTGAATTGTTTTTGTCAGTATTTATTGCTGTTTTAAATTTTAAATATCAGCAAAATCCAATCGACAAATTATTCTATCTCACTCGTGTTTTTTAGGTGGGTAGGTATACTAGCGCCATAATTTATAATGGTTATAATACCAAGCCGCAATAATACTTAATCATTTTGAGGGGCAAGTCAGACGCGAGCTGCGTTAAAAAATTCTCCTTAAGAGCAACTAAATAACGAAGTTTTTGCCTTGCTATCGACAGGATTTTTCTGCCTCAAAATAGCACCCCTAATTAAGCGAACTGATATAACAATGATAAAAATCGATCTGAATCTAGCCGAACAACCGTTTACGCTTATGCTAGATAAGCAACAAATTGTAAAAATATTTCATGATCAGCAAGCGATTGCATTTGAAAATCCACGTGAAAACTATGTTGAGTTTATGCTTGATGAGCAGCTAATTGGTATTGATAGCAGTGACGTTAACCAACAGAGTATTGCGCTATTTGTAGATAATCAGTTTGCCACTCAGCTGGCTTTACCTGTGGCGGCGCAAGGCGAATCTAAAAAAGGCTTTTTGGGACTTGCGGCGCTAGGCTTTAAGTTATTTAAAAGTGCTAAGGTGGTTAAAGTGGCGCTAGCGAGCGCATCGGTGGCCGGTTATGCTTGGCTGTTTACCATTGAATTTGCGTTAATGCTGATTGCTTGCCTAGTGGTACATGAATATGGCCATGTGCGAGCTATGAAGTATTTTGGGATAAAAACCAAAGGCATTTATTTAATTCCTTTTGTAGGCGGGTTAGCCGTTAGCGACGATAAAATAACTACGCGCTGGCAAGATGTGGTGATCTCACTAATGGGCCCTGCCTTTGGTTTGTTTACCTCAGTGCTAGGCGTGGTGCTTTTTTACGCCACAGAAATGGAAATATTTGCAGGCGTTGCGGTACTTAGTGCACTGCTTAACTTATTCAATTTACTGCCTATTTTACCGCTTGATGGCGGACATGTTTTAAAGAGTATTAGCTTTTCAATGCGATCGTGGGTGGGGCTGAGTGTATGTTTATTGGGAGTGTTATTTGGCTTATGGCTAAGTTACACCTTTGGTTTAATGTTATTAGTGTTCTTTTTGTTTGTTGGGGCGCTGGAAATTGTGTTTGAATGGCGCGGCCGTCATTATTCGCATTTATTGCCATTAGATAAATATGGCCAAGGCTTTTCAGCGGTCATGTATGCGCTGGTGGTTGCAGGTCATGTAGCAGTGATGATGCATTTTGCTGACTCTGACAATCCAATACTGAGTTTGCCAATGAAAATTTTATCGAGCTAACGACAAAAAACAGCATGGAAAGTTTAAAAAATGTGCACTGTGCTGTTTTTTTGTTCGGTTGTTGCTGTTTTTAAAGGTTTTTGTATGTTTGTTGTTGTTTTTTTGTAACTGAAGATGTAGTGTTCCGATATCAGGGTTGTTCAGGGATTGTTCAGGGATGTTATTTAGAAAGGAAGCTATCGCTCAGCAAAGTGAGCGTTTAACGGGGGCGATTACCCTCATACAACCTCTATCAATAAAATTAACTGTGCTTATTTTGGCCTGTGTGGCTGTCACAGTTATTACCTTTTTATTCACTGCAGAATACTCACGCAAAGAAACCGTGCGCGGTTTTTTAATGCCTAATAAAGGGGTTATCCAAAGCTTTGCTAATCAAGGTGGTATGATTGAGCAGCTATTTGTACAAGAGGGTGATGCCGTTAATAAAGGTCAGCCGTTGGCGACCATCATTGTGCAGCAAAATAACAGCCAAGGCATAGCCTTGAGTACCCAGCTAGTTGAACAGCTAAGTATGCAAATACAACTACTTAATGACGAAATTACACAAAACCACACCCTACAAAAGCAAGAGTCACTTAACTTGCAGGCACAAAAACGTGCACTAACTAATGAGCAAGCTGCATTACAAAGCCAACTTAAACTTACTGATGAAAAACTAGCGCTACTTAACCGCCAACAAAGTAACCTTAACCAGCTTAATAAAAATGGCTTTTTATCAAATATTGAGCGTGAGCAACAACAGCAAGCCCTGTTGGATGCTAAGCAAGAAAAACAAAACCTAGCACGCTTGCTGATGCAGCAAGAAAACCAGTTAAGCCAACTAAGCTTTAATATTGCCAACGTGCCCCAGCAATACACGTTGCGTATAAATAGTCTTAAACGCCAACAAGCGGATGTTCAAAACCAACTTACGCAAATTAAAAGTAACTATCAATACACCGTCACCGCAAGTAATAGCGGTACAGTCACGGGTATTCAAGTGGTGGAAGGTGAAACACTCACCCAAGCCAAACCGCTACTGCATATTATTCCCGAAGGTTCAGAATTAGTGGCTGAATTACTATTACCTACACGTTCAGCAGGTTTTATTGCGCTTGGTAACGATACGCGTTTGCGATTTGATGCCTTTCCTTATCAACGCTTTGGTTTTATTAACAGCAAAATTAGCCGGATTGATAAGGCGCTCATTACCCCAAACGAAATACGCTTGCCTATCGCACTGCAAGAGCCAGTATACCGCTTGCGAGCAACACTTAGCCAGCAACAAATGCAGGCTTATGGTAAAGCATTTGAGCTAAAAAGCGGCATGTTGTTTGAGGCAGATATTATGCTAGAGCAGCGCACATTAATTGAATGGTTACTCGAGCCGCTGTATAGCCTAAAAGGACGAGTAAGTTAATTGTAGCAATAAAGGAAAATTTAAAAGTTTTGGTGGTTTGCTAAATGCAAACAACCGAAAAAGACGGCCAGCTTTAGTTAACTTTAGCGAGCAGCTAAAGCCAGCCTATTAACCGCTCACCTAATTGTAAGGTTGAGCATATTAACAACCCGATGACTTAACTAAAAAGCATCGGATTTATGGAGTATAACAAAATGCGTGAATTAAACGTAAAAGAAATTCAAGAAGTAAATGGTGGAGGAAGATCTCTAGGTGCAACAGGTTTGATTGGTGGAGCTGGAGCTTGGGGGGCCGCTTTTGTTACGACTAGCGCATTAGCTGGTGCTATGTTTATGACCGGCGGGTTGGTTCTAGTTGCAGCTGGTGCTGCATATTATGCGAGTCAGAAATAATGAAAGAATTAAACGAATTAGAATGTAAAGTCGTTACAGGTGGGGCATTAAATGCAGATAATACGATTGGCTTAGGGCTTGGTATTGTTGGCGTTGCGGGCTCGATCGCTGGCGCCGCGGCAGGAGCATTTTTCTTTCCTGTAATCGCTGCTGCTGCAGGTGGTTGGTATATTGGCTCTTCACTTTATTCAATGGCGACAGAGTAAGTAATTAAGGTCCAATCTTTGGTTGGGCCTTAAATCAATAAGGGGTAGGAATGAAATCAATTGCATTAATAACATTTGTTTTGAGTGTGTTCTTCATTTTCATTAAAAATTCAAGTGATAACTATCTGATATTTATATTTACTTGTATATTCTTAGCATTAGAAAAGCAGATTGAAAAGAATAAAAGTATTAGTACTATTGTTTTTATTATCTTATGTGTGTTTTTAGCTAATTTAATGTATCAAATAGTGAAGTTGTTTCTATTATAGCTTAGCTGCTCAATTCGTGATTTAACTTAGGATAGTGTTTTGGATTTAAACTTTAGCCTGAAAAATAGCATACCCCTTATCCTTCAATCCGAAATAGCTGAATGCGGCCTAGCTTCTGTGGCAATGGTGGCAAGCTATCACGGTCATAGGCTGGATATGCCGGCTATGCGTAAGCGCTTTTCGGCGAATCTAAAGGGTATGAACTTACAGCAGCTGATTGAGCTGGGTGATAATTTAGGGCTAGCCAGTCGTGCGCTGCAATGCCCAATCGAAGAAGTCCATAAACTGCAAACACCGTGTATATTGCACTGGGATATGAATCACTTTGTGGTGCTGACCAAAGTCTCTGGTAAAGGGCCTTCAGCTAAATTTGCTATTAACGACCCTGCTGTGGGTAAGCGTAGTTTAAGCTCGGAAGAGTTTAGTAAACACTTTACCGGCATTTGTTTAGAGCTCACGCCAACCAGCAAGTTTGAAGCTAAACAAGAACAAGCAAGAATGAAGTTTACCCAGCTTTGGAGCACCATGAAGGGCTTAAAAGCAGGGTTGCTAAAACTGATTGCATTGTCATTAGTATTACAACTATTCGCCTTAATGACCCCGTATTATATGCAGTGGGTTGTGGATGAAGTACTAATTAGTTTTGACGAATCGTTATTAACGGTACTGGCTATGGGGTTCGCGCTGATTGCAATTATCTCAGTGGTGACTAATGCAGTGCGGAGTTGGCTGATTTTGCGGCTTTCGAGTTTGCTCAATATGCAAATGGGGGTGAACTTGCTCAGGCACTTATTGCGACTACCAATGAATTATTTTGAGTCGCGCCATGTTGGCGATATTGTCTCGCGCTTTGGCTCATTAGCACAAATACGAGAACGCATTACTACTGGGTTTGTAGAAACCTTAGTCGATGGCGTCATGGCCATTACCGTATTGATTATGATGCTTATTTATTCACTGAAACTCACTGCGGTGGTTGTAGGGGCAATTGTGCTGTATACCTTAGTGCGCTTAGCACTTTACAGGCCACTGCACCAAGCCACCGAAGAAATGATTCAAAATTCAGCTAAAGAACAATCCAACTTTTTAGAAAATATTCGCGGTATGCAAACCATAAAATTGTTTGGTAATGAATCGCAGCGCCAAGGCATTTGGCAAAACCGTTATGCTGAGGTAATAAACAGCGAAATTCGTTTAGGGCGATTAAATATAAGTTTTGATTCATTTAATAAACTGCTATTTGGCCTGGAAAATGTATTAGTGATTTACTTTGCGGCATTGTTAGTTATGAGCAATAGCTTGTCTGTTGGTATGGTACTGGCGTTTATTGCCTATAAAAACCAGTTAACTAGCCGCTTTGCCAACTTAATTGAGCAAATCATTCAATTTAAAATGATGCGCTTACACTTAGACCGTATTGCCGATATTGCCCTAACTCAACAAGAAGCCAATCGCGATGGTGAAATAGCCTATACCGGTGATGACGAGGGTAATGTTAAAGGTCAGCTTACCCTTGAAAATATCTGCTTTAGTTACAGTGAAGAGCAAGCGCCCATTTTAACTAACGTGAATTTAACGCTCAATGCTGGTGATTCTATTGCGATTACCGGGCCTTCTGGTGCGGGTAAAACTACCTTGATGAAAATGATGCTCGGGTTATTGCAACCTACCTCAGGTAAAGTGCTGCTTGATGGTAAAGACATTACCCAGCTCGGCCTTAAAAATTACCGTAAGCAAATTGCCGCTGTAATGCAAGACGACACGTTACTGGCAGGTTCAATCGCCGATAACATCAGCTTTTTTGATCCACAACCCAATTATTTAAAAATAGAGCAGTGCGCCCACCATGCTGCTATTCATGATGATATTACTAAAATGACCATGGGTTACAATTCGTTAGTAGGTGATATGGGCTCAAACTTATCGGGTGGGCAGGTGCAGCGGTTATTACTTGCCCGTGCGTTATATCAATCGCCCTGCGTGTTGTTTATGGATGAAGCAACAAGCCATTTAGATAAAGATAACGAGGCTAAAATAAGCGAGCAAATTCAGCACTTACCCATTACACGCATTATGATTGCCCACCGCCAAGAAACTATTAATATGGCAGATAAAGTATTTGAACTTAAAGGTGGAGAGCTGGTGAATATGCAACAGCAAACAGTAAGTGCGTAATGTTGGGCAGTAAAAATAACTTTAAAAATTTTGGTAGTTTGCTAAATGCAAACAACTAAAAGACGGGTAGCTTTAGTTAACTTTAGCGAGCAGCTAAAGCCAGCCTATTAACCGCACACCTAATTGTAAGGTTGAGCATATTAACAACCCGATGACTTAACTAAAAAGCACCGGATTTATGGAGTATAATAAAATGCGTGAATTAAGCGTGAATGAATTTCAAGAAGTGAATGGTGGATGTGCAGAACATTGTTGGGGAGATTTTTCTTCAAAAGATTTATCTTCGGCAATGTCTGCTGGTGGTATGTTGGGCGTTAAAGGGGCACTTGTTGCTGGTGCTGTATACATAGCTGCAGTAGCTTGGTTTGATTTGAAGTAATGAGATATAAAGTACTTTTAATTCAGATAATTGCAACTTTTTTTATATGGTCTTCTCTTAACTTATTATATGAAAATTATATTCACTTTACAGATGAAGTATATAAATTTGCTTATTATATGCTCATAGTCTTAGTTGTTATTTACTTCAATAGAAAGTTGCGAACATATCTTTTGAAAGATAAAAAGTAGTAGCTTTAATATGATTGAGTTTTACTATTTAGGTTTAATATGACTATTGGGTTTAATTTAGCAATAATGTTAAAAAAGAGGAAGCAGAGCCGCTGCGAACGTTGCTGTTTATTACATGATAATTCATTGTGCACATGTCCTCACTGCTCTTCCTTGATGGGTGATCAGCTTTTAGATTATAAGCTTAAGAATCAAAAGAAAGTTCATAATATGGGTAAGTTTTTCATTGTATTATCACTTTTTTTATTTTTTTGCTTACTAATAAGTTTTTTTCTTTACGGATAAAAGCTCAACATCAAGGATATAAACACCCCAGTAATAATCAGCTGTACCACGCAAAAGCCCATAATGTCTTTAGCTTTTAATCCTGCAATGGCTAATACCGGCAATGCCCAAAAGGGTTGAATTAAATTAGTCCACGCATCTCCCCACGCCACAGCCATAGCAACCCGCGCCATATCTGCACCAAGCTCTTGTGCTGCAGGGATAACAATAGGCGCTTGTACCGCCCATTGTCCGCCACCTGAGGGCACAAACATATTAACGAGTCCTGCACTAATGAAACTGTAAAATGGCAAGCTATCGGCATCAGCGATGGCTATAAAGCCCTGTGATATTTGTTGCGCCAGTCCAGTATCTACCATGACCGCCATAATGCCAGCATAAAAAGGGAACTGAATTACAATTCCTGCGCCACTCGGAATCGCTTGTTGCAAGCTATTAAGCACATTATGGGGTGTTTGATGCAGAGTGATTGCCATAAACAAAAACAGGGCAATTACACTATTGAGGTTTAAGCCGCCACCTGCGATGAAAAAGTAATAACCTAAGTAGGCAAGTCCGATTAAACCAATGCCCATACCTAATAGCTTACTTTGTTCTAAATGCTGAGCAGGGCGTGTTATTGTTACTTTATCAGGTGGTGTGTTTTCAAGCAGTGATGGGTCAACATAAACACTGTCTTTTTCACTCGGTAGCATGTAGCGGTTAACCAGCGGCATAATAATAAATAAGCCAATCAGAATCGCAATGTTAAAGCCTGCGAATAAGGTTTGCTGTGTGCCAATAATACCCATAGTCGCCTGTGAAAAATGCCCTTCGGTGGCAATGGTTAGTGGTACGGAGCCTGCCAATCCGCCGTGCCATACTACAAAGCCTGAATAGGCACTTGCCACTAACAGCCGATAATCCACTCGAGTCTGATTAGCAATCGCTTTAGCAAATAAAGCACCAATTACTAAGCCAAACCCCCAATTTAGCCAGCTTGCCAAAAGCGAAATAAATGTCACTAAAATAATGGCTTTTGGGGCCGTATTAGCAAGCGTTGCTAATTTTGTTAGTAACATACTTATTAAAGAGGTACTGGCAAGCATATAGCCTGTTACTAGCACCAACAGCATTTGCATGGCAAAGCTTAGTAAGTTCCAAAACCCGCTCCCCCATGATGTTATTACCTCAAGTGTGGTTGCAGGGGTCGCTAAATTCGCAATGACTAAAGTAATAATGGTGAGCAAAATAACAAATATAAATGGGTCGGGTAAGTAGCGCTCGACGAGCTTGGTAAATGGACTGGCAACTTTATTAAGCATAATTAATAACGAGTTAGTGAAAACTTATTTGTTAATTAATCATGAAATCTTAGGATTAGCAAACACCGCTTTGAATAAACGCTCAGCAAGGCAGACTTTTTAAAGGTTGTTAATGAGGGGGTGTCGCTAGCAAATACTTACCTTGGTCGGTATTTGCTAGTTATGCTCAATTAAGAATCACCAAGCACTTGCTTTAAGCGATTTTGTACTTCTTGAACGAGTAAGTCGGGCTGAAATTTTGATAAAAATGCATTACAGCCTACTTTTTCCACCATGGCTTGGTTGAAGCTACCACTCAGGGACGTGTTAAGCACCACATGTAAGTTTTTTAAGCGATTGTCGTTACGTATTTCATAGGTTAAGCGATAGCCATCCATCGAAGGCATTTCGGCATCGGTAATCACCATTAGCAGCTCTTTTTCAACATCGCGCCCTTCATCAGCCCAGCTTTTGAGCATTTGTAGGGCTTCTAGGCCGTTACTGGCAGGAATAATTTCGATACCAAGCTGCGATAACGTATCGCTAACTTGTTTACGTGCTGTTGGCGAATCATCGGCGTGCAATATTTTGCGTCCTGCAAATTCGTTTACGATGGTTTCATCCAACACCCCATCAGTAATATTGACCTCGTACTCAACTATTTCAGCGAGTACTTTTTCTACATCAATAATTTCAACTAATTGCTCTTGGCCATCACGCTGCACTTTAGTTAGTGCCGTAATATAATGATTTTTACCCACAGAGCTGGGTGGCGGCATAATGTCAGACCAGGTCATATTCATGATTTGATCAACCTTGCCAATTAAAAAACCTTGTGTGGTGCGGTTATATTCAGTTATGACCAGGTTACAATCTTCACCATATTCTTTTTTAGCCATAGAAATGGCTTGGCGAAGGTCAATCACTGGGATAGATTCACCGCGTATGTTGGCTACACCGGTTACCTTAGGGTGAGAGTGCGGTATTTTGCTTAAACGGGGAAGCTTTACCACTTCTTTTATTTTAAATACATTGAGTGCAAATAAATGGCGGCTATGCAAATAAAAAAGTAGCAACTCTAAACGATTTTCGCCTACAAGCTGAGTACGCTGATCAACTGACGCTAAAACACCTGACATAATAGACCCATATTTTTCCTCATAACTTTATAACTATAGTTTACTCTTATTTTTCTTCATAACGAACCGTGAATATTTCGATTACAGTAAAACGTTGCTTAAGTGTTATCATGTGCAGTATCGTGTTACTAAATGATTTAAATAATCAATCGATTAACAAAAAATTATGCATCATATTTTTAAACGTATTGTTGTGCTGTTGCGCAGCCATATTGATCAGGTAAGTTGGCAGTCTGTTGTAATAGCAACATCCTTACATATGCTGCTTACTTGGTGCTTATTGTTAGTGGCAAATGAGCAGGCACTGCTTTCACCGGGTACTTTTTTTTACTACTACACGGTAACCACTTCAACGGTAGGGTATGGGGATTTAAGTCCATCAACTGACTTAGGTCGATGGATTGTCGCATTAATACAAATACCTTTTGGTTTGGCTTTATTTGGTGTCTTGTTGGGTAAAACAGGACAAACAGTAACTTACTTAATTAGGCGCGCTATGACTGGTGATAAAAACTTTGCTCACAGTAGCAATCATATTATTATTTTTGGTTGGCATAATGCTCGTACCAAAAAAATGATCGACTACATTTTGGCTGATACTAAGCGGACAGATCGCCGTATTTTATTAGCGGTTACTGAACAAATAGAGCATCCGTTTTTAAGTAATGAGAATGTTGATTTTGCTCGCCTAACCAGTTTCACCGATTTGGATGAATTAGAACGCGTTGCCATTCGCCACGCCGATAAAGTGATTATTGATGGCCAAGATGACGACCAAACATTTACCACCGCACTGCGTATTAGCCGTTTAGTCAAAGAAGATTGTCACATAAGTGCACACTTCTTTGATGAAACGAAAGTGGAAATGTTATTAGAGCATTGCCACAACGTAGAGTGTAGCAGTACTAAATCGGCAGAGATTTTAGTGCGCTCAATGCAAGACCCAGGCTCAAGTCGTGTACAAGAGGAACTATTATCAACCTTGCATGGTGATACGCAGTTTAGTTTACAAATCCCTAGTAATGTAAAAACCATGGAGTTTGGTAAATTATTTCATCACTTTAAGTACGATCATGATGCAATATTGTTAGGTGTGGCTCATAATTTAAGTGCAAAAAATATGGATTTAAATCCGCCTTTAGATTATGCAGTAAACGCCGGAGATATTTTGCATTACATTGCGCAAGAGCGAGTATTGAGTAATGAAGTTGACTGGCCTAGCTTGGAAAAATAATGACTGAAATTGCGTTTTTAATTATCGTTTTATGTGCTTACATTTTCCCTATTATGATAATTCTTAACAGTAAGCGTAGCCAAGGCCATGAAAAAAATGGCTGGCTAGTCGGCGCTATCTTCTTTTCGTGGATAGCGCTGATTCTTTACTTTTCGATTGTGCCCAAGCAAGGGCACGCCAAGAAAAAGTAAAGAATGAGTACCTTTTGTTACTTATTCTAATTGTCTCAGCTTATGCTCAACCAGCGGGTCGTCTGGCGCTAGCTGTTGAGCCACTTCTAATAGTTTAATGGCATCATTTGGATTTTCATCTTGATGCTTAATGGCTACGTCTATTAAAGGTTGAATATCAATTTTTTCTTGGTGCTCTTGCACGTGCGCTGCTTTTTCGTCGATTAAAATAGTGTGAGCGGTACTTAATAACGCTTGACGATGCGGCGAATTAGCATTGGCTTTATTAAGTTTTTTATAATAATCCTCTTTTAAACGCAGTGTTTTTGTTTGTAGCCTAAATTGTGCAATGTCGATTTGTTGATTAGCAATAAAATCAATAGCCACTTGTTTATAAAACCCAAACTTATTTAAATAAGTGGCATGGGTGCCGTGCCCCATCCCAAATACGCGTAAGTGAGTGAGCTGCTTATAGCGTTTAGCGTGTTGGCGGTCAATGCAGTTGGTTGGGTCGTAAATAATGTAGCCCTGTGCATCCCCTAAATCTAAATCATGGTAGTCACCTTGCCAGTCATATTGCTGGGCAATGTCGGTACTTGAGCGGTCATCCCAAGGGGCGATAAGTTTGTTTTTAGTGCTAACAGGATGGAAAAGCAGTACTTTGTCGAGTTTGAGTAATTTAGCAAATGCACCCACAGCAAAGCCGCCACGACTAAGTCCATAGCCTAGCTTGGTTTCAAAAGGAGAGAGTAGAGTTGATAGTTGCTCAATAAAAAAGATTAAATTGCGGTTACGAAACCAATTACTTTTACCCAAATGCTGAAACGCAATAATATTAACGTTTTGCTTTTGTGCTAAATGATAGCCCCAAGGTGCAAAGTCTTCGTTCAAATCACGCTCTTTTACATCAGTACCGGCAGGTGAAAAAGTAAAAAGCAGGGGGTTGTTGAGATCAACAAAGTGATATTTTACATACACATCACCGAGTAAATCCCCACCAGAGGTAGGTAGTTTTGCTTGCTTCTCATTATCGCTGAGAGTTAACCATTCATCTAACCAGTATAGTAATTTCATTTTTCCTCCAGTGCGCACAAGCCGCAGATCATAGCAAATCTGAGGGCATAAGAGAAATTGAGCCAAGCTATGCTGCGCTGGTGGAGTGCCTTTTTAATGGCAAAATGTATGTTACCTTTGCGACTATTAAGCCATGTTCAAAATTTCATTCCAGTCATTTTCGGTCACTGGCATGACCGATAAACGTCCCCCTTTTTTAAGTGCAATGTCTGTCACTGACTCATTTGCCTTAATTGCTTGCAAGCTCACTATGCTACTGAGATGAGAATGGTAGGTTACTTCCACCACAAACCAACGGGGGGTCTCAACGGTTGCTTTGGCATCATAATAATCGCTACTTAAGTCAAACTGAGTCGGATCAGGGTAAGCGGCTTTAGTGACAATTCCTATTCCCGCAACACCAACCTGTTTACAGCTAGAATGATAAATCATCACTAAATCACCTTGTTTAACATCATCGCGGATAAAGTTACGCGCTTGGTAGTTTCGCACGCCTTCCCATAACGTGGTTTGTTCAGGTGCATACTTTAAGTCATCAATTGAAAAGGCGTCGGGTTCGGTTTTAAATAGCCAAAAAGCCATATTAGTTTTCCTCACTCAGTGTGTTGGTATTTTTCCAGTATTGTATAGTATCATTTAGAAATTAGGGGATTGAGGAAGAAATAATGAGCCAAGTATTAGATGATTTATTGTCGTTGTTATCACTTGAAGAAATTGAACAAGGTTTATACCGAGGACAAAGCCAAGACTTAGGTTTTAGAGCGGTGTTTGGCGGTCAAGTTATGGGGCAAGCGCTTTCAGCAGCCAAAGAAACACTGCCAGCGGGGCGAATTGTTCACTCATTACATTCTTACTTTTTACGCCCAGGCGATGCTGCAAAGCCGATAGTGTATGACGTTGAAACGATTCGCGATGGTAAAAGTTTTAGTACGCGTCGTGTTAGCGCGATTCAGTACGGTAAGCCTATTTTTTACATGACGGCGTCGTTTCAAGGTGATGAACAAGGGTTATCGCATCAAGCGACCATGCCAGATGTTCCTGCCCCTGAAGAGCTACGTTCTTCATTAGAGTTTTATCAAGAAAATGCACAGCATATTCCAGAAGCTATCCGTAATAAATTTATTCGTGAAATGCCAATTGAAATGCGCCCAGTGAATTTTCATAACCCCTTTAAACCAGAAGCCATTGAACCAGTAAAACATATTTGGTTTAAAGCCAATGGCGATATGCCTGACGATCAACGTATTCATAACTATTTATTAGCGTATGCGTCCGACTTTGAATTTTTACCAACCGCATTACAACCACATGGCGTGTCGTTTATGCAGCCGAATATGCAAGTAGCGACGATTGACCATGCTATGTGGTTTCATCGTCCGTTTAGAATGGATGATTGGATTTTATATACTATTGATAGTCCAAGCGCGAGCTCAGGAAGAGGGCTGGTACGTGGGCAGTTTTTTGACCGCCAAGGAAACTTGGTAGCCTCTACTATTCAAGAAGGGGTAATGCGCCAGCGCTAATCCTAATACCCACTATATTGAATACCTTCAATATAGTGGGTATGGCTTTATTTTACTTGCATTGAGCGTGCACAATATCTGTTATTGACTGCCAAATGCGTGCCGGTAATAGCGTTTGTAGTTGCTTGTAAGTCTCGCACAACGCTGAGCTGCCTTGTAAGCCACTGTCTGATTCACTAATCAGCTTTTGTTCGCGTAGGTTTGAAATAAAGCTACTGAGTACCTTCTTATCAAAAAACTCTGGCGTTTTAATGCCATGTAACGTACCCAAGCGCTGCGCCAGCACATAGCTTTCACGTTCAAGCTCTGCTTTTTCAATCCCTTGGCTGGTTTGAATAAAGCCAATCACAATCGCATAACGTTGCAAAGTAAAGCTCAATGCACGACCGAGCATTTCGAGTTTGGCAAAGCTATCGTTATTTTGAGTCACTTTAATGTTATCACCATCAAGCGCAATTAAGCCTTGATCACTAAAGTTAGTTAAAATACGAGTAACGTAGCTCTCATCTAACTCTTGCAAGTACCACTCTTTAGCAAACAATGGATAAAAAGATTTCACCAGCTGATGGCACTGAGTTACGGTGCTTTGATGTTGCTTAAATAAATGCAGCGCCACTAAACTAGGCACCGCAAAAATATGTAAAATGTTATTACGGTAGTAGTTGAATAAGGTTTTTTCTTTATCGCTTATCGCAATTATTTCGCCAAACTCATCACTGATCACGTCAAACTTGTTAAGTTTTAAGGCATGTTCAAGTAGCTGCTCTGGTGTTTCATCTGGTGCGGTTATTTTACTGCTATAGCTGGCTTCACGTTGCAATCGTAAGTAAAACTCAAGCTGAGCTAACAGCTTTGGCTTACTCAATGCCTGCTTATCGTTTACCAGCAGTATCATCGCCAGTAAGTTAACAGAGTTAAGTGCGGCGGCATTGTTAATTTTAACCATAACCTGATCAGCAAGATTAGCCACCTGCGGCCCTAACCATTGTGGTTTTTGCACATCGGTTGCATGAATTGATTCACGCCAGTCAGGCTGGTTATCATTTAAATACTGATTGATAGAAATAGGGTCGCCAAAGTTTAAATAACCACGACCATAGTTTTTTAAATTTTTAATCGCTTTAAAAATACCTAATATCGACTCGCCTTTTTTATCGTTCCCAGCCAGCTCTTTTAAATAGGTGTTTATTTCCATGACGTGCTCGTAACCAATATATACCGGCACAATAGATATAGGTCTGTCTATACCGCGCAACATGGCTTGCATTGTCATTGCGAGCATGCCGGTTTTAGGGGGTAGTAAACGTCCCGTTCTGCTGCGCCCACCCTCGGTATAAAACTTTACCGAGTAACCTTTGATAAATAACTGGCTTAAGTATTCTTTAAATACCGCTGAGTAAAGTTTGTTACCAGCAAACGAGCGGCGAATAAAAAACGCGCCACTGCGGCGGAATATGCCACCGGCTGGGAAAAAGTTTAAGTTAATACCCGCTGCGATATGCGGTGGAACAAGCCCTTGATGGTAAATAGAGTAGGTCAGTAGCAAGTAATCCATATGACTACGATGACACGGCATGTAGATTATTTCATGGCCTTTGTTGGTTAGGTCATGGATTTGCTCGGTGTACTTTATATCAATCCCATTATACAGCTTGTTCCAAAGCCAGGTTAATATGCGATCGGCAACGCGAATGGTGGCGTCGCTGTAATTAGCAGCAATTTCATCAAGAAGCTTTAATGCGTTTTGTCGCGCTTGGGCTTGGCTAATATTTTTTTCAGACGCTTCAGTTTGAATCGCTTTTTTTATCGTTGGGGATGCCAGTAGTGAGCTAAATAACTGATCACGAGATGGGATTTTAGGCCCTGTGGCAGCCAGCTTCTGGCGCTTAAAGTGTACTCTAGCTACGCGAAGTAGTTTATGAGGAAGTTCATTTACATCGGCTTTTTCGTTCACCAGTAGTGATAAATCAAGTGGTTGGCTAAAACGAATAAAGTTGTCTCTACCTGAAAAAAGTACAACAAATATTTTTCTAAACCAGCTGGGCGTAAGTGAGTGCGAAAGTAAAGTACTCAGTCCTGGCTTCTCTTTACCCGGCGCTCTGCCCCATAAAATAGTCACAGGCACAACCTGCACATTTTTTTGGCCACTATTTAATAAGTGTTCAATGATTTGCTTGCCCTGATCTAATGCGTTGGTAGGCTTTTCTTTATTACCAAATAACGGTGGTGGGTTTTTAATGCCAATAAAACGATCTAACGCTTGGTCACCTAACACTTGCTGCTCGGTAGGGTCGGGCAAGCCATTTCGTTTACATACGCGCGCGAGTGCCGCTAAATCAAAGCGTGAATTTAAACGCACTATATAAAAGGTCGGGTTTTTAGGGTTTAACTCAAATTGCTCTAACGGCTTCTCAGGCAGTACTTTGCTTTTAACAAACAAGCGGCTAATACCACCAGAGATAAGATTTAAACCATAATTTAAAATACGCATTGACTCACCATAAGAGAGTAGTTACCCAAATCAATATGGGTATATAACAGCAAAATTAGCGCATAGGATAACATATTATCTAAAAAATCCTCTGCAGATTAATCGACAAGCTATGACATTATAGTGACATCATCACTTCCATTACGTTCACTATTAATAAACTTAGCTATTTTTTAAACGACAATTGCAAAGCAATTATGTCTAAATAGTTGTTGCATTTATCACCAGCATCATTATAATACGCAGGCTTTCAAAATTCCCTCGGGAACAAGAAAGAATAAATTAAGCTTGGATTTCAAGCTAATAAACAGGAGTTCCGATTTGGAACTCAACGTAGATATAATCTAACAACCGGCATCTTAATTATTAAGATTGTTTCGGTCGTTTTTTTATGCTCTTTAAATGCTCTTTATATTGAGGTTTAAGAATGTCAAATCAACGCATTCGTATTCGCCTAAAAGCTTTTGACCACCGTTTGATTGACCAATCAACGGCGGAAATCGTGGAAACTGCGAAACGCACTGGCGCACAAGTACGTGGTCCAATTCCACTACCTACACGCTTTGAACGTTTTACTGTACTTACATCACCGCACGTTAATAAAGACGCGCGTGATCAGTACGAGATCCGCACCCATAAACGTCTGATCGACATCGTAGAACCAACTGACAAGACTGTAGACGCACTTATGCGTTTAGACCTTGCTGCTGGTGTTGATGTTCAAATCAGCCTGGGTTAATCGGAAGATTAGAGAGGTTTTAGGAAAATGGCATTAGGTCTAGTCGGTCGTAAAGTGGGTATGACACGTATCTTCACTGAAGATGGTGTATCTATCCCTGTGACAGTTATTGAAGCGACTCCTAACCGCATTGCTCAGATCAAATCTGACGCAACAGACGGTTATAACGCGCTTCAAGTAACCGCAGGCACTAAAAAAGCAAGCCGTGTAAACAAAGCAACAGCGGGTCACTTCGCTAAAGCTGGTGTTGAAGCGGGTCGCGGTCTGTGGGAATTCCGCCTAAATGGTGGTGAAGGCGATTTTGAAGTAGGCGCAGAGCTTACGGTTGAATTATTCAACGAAATCAACAAAGTTGACGTAACCGGTACTTCTAAAGGTAAAGGTTTCCAAGGTGGTGTTAAGCGCTGGAATTTCAGCATGCAAGACGCTACACATGGTAACTCTCTATCTCACCGTGCTCCTGGTTCAATCGGTCAAAACCAATCACCTGGTAAGGTGTTTAAAGGTAAGAAAATGGCCGGTCAAATGGGTAATGAGCAAGTAACAACTCAGAACCTTGAACTAGTTCGCGTTGACGCTGAGCGTAACCTGCTTTTAGTTAAAGGTGCAGTACCTGGCGCTATCGGCGGTGACGTTATCGTTAAACCAGCTGTTAAAGCATAAGTCCTGGAGATTTAGTGATGGAATTAGCAATTAAAGACGCTTCTGGCGCTCTTGAAGTTTCTGAAGCTACTTTTGGACGTGAGTTTAACGAAGCATTAGTACACCAAGTAGTTGTTGCATACGCAGCAGGTGCTCGTCAAGGTACTCGTGCTCAGAAGACACGTTCTGAAGTAAGCGGTGGTGGTAAAAAACCATGGGCTCAAAAAGGTACTGGCCGTGCACGTGCTGGTACAATCCGTAGTCCAATTTGGCGTTCAGGTGGCGTTAGCTTCGCAGCTAAACCACAAGACCACAGCCAAAAAGTAAACCGTAAAATGTACCGCGGTGCGATCAAAAGCATCTTATCTGAATTAGTTCGTCAAGAGCGTTTAATCGTTGTTGAGAGTTTTGGTCTTGAAGCACCAAAAACTAAAGAACTAGTTGCTAAGCTTAAAGAACTTGAGCTTAAAGATGTTCTTATCGTGACTGAAGAAGTAGATGAAAATCTTTTCTTATCGGCACGTAACCTGTACAAGGTTGACACACGTGATGTAGCTGGTATCGATCCTGTAAGCTTAATTGCTTTCGACAAGGTACTAATTACAGCTGCTGCTGTTAAGCAACTTGAGGAGGCGCTAGCATGATCCGTGAAGAACGTCTTTTAAAAGTGATCCTTGCTCCACACATCTCTGAAAAAAGCACAATCGCTGCTGAAGAAAACAACACGATTGTTTTCAAAGTAGCAAATGACGCAACTAAAGCTGAAGTTAAAGCGGCAGTTGAGAAGCTTTTTGAAGTAGAAGTAACTGGTGTTCGCACACTTAACGTTAAGGGTAAAACAAAACGTACTGGCATGCGTTTCGGTCGTCGTAGCGACTGGAAGAAAGCTTACGTTACTCTTAAAGAAGGTAGCGAGCTGGACTTTGTCGGCGGCGCCGAGTAATAAGGGGAGTTAGAATTATGGCACTTCAAAAGTGTAAGCCAACTTCTGCGGGTCGTCGTCACCTAGTTAAAGTGGTTAACCCAGATTTACATAAGGGTAAACCTTACGCACCACTATTAGAGAAAAACTCTAAATCAGGTGGTCGTAATAACAATGGTCGTATTACGGTTCGTCATATCGGTGGTGGTCATAAGCAGCATTACCGTTTAATCGATTTTAAACGTACTAAAGATGGCATTCCAGCCACTGTTGAGCGTTTAGAATATGATCCAAATCGTAGCGCAAACATCGCTCTTGTATTATATGCAGACGGTGAGCGTCGTTACATTATCGCACCAAAAGGCTTAAAAGCTGGCGATGCAATCCAGTCTGGTGTTGATGCACCAATCAAACCTGGTAATGCATTACCAATGCGTAATATGCCTGTAGGTTCGACTGTTCACAACGTAGAACTTAAACCAGGTAAAGGTGCTCAAATTGCACGTTCTGCTGGTGCATACGTTCAAATCCTTGCACGTGATGGTCAATATGTAACATTACGTCTTCGTTCAGGCGAAGTTCGTAAAGTTGAATCTGATTGTCGTGCGACACTAGGTGAAGTAGGCAATGCTGAGCATATGCTTCGTTCACTTGGTAAAGCAGGTGCAAATCGCTGGCGTGGTATTCGTCCGACAGTTCGTGGTGTTGCCATGAACCCGGTTGATCACCCACACGGTGGTGGTGAAGGTCGTACATCTGGTGGTCGTCATCCTGTGTCTCCATGGGGTAAGCCGACTAAAGGTGCTAAGACGCGTAAGAACAAGCGTACGGATAAATTTATAGTACGTCGTCGTACTAAGTAATATTGAGGAATAGCCATGCCACGCTCTCTCAAGAAGGGTCCTTTTATAGACCTACACTTGCTGAAGAAGGTAGAGAAAGCTTTGGAAAGCGGTGAAAAGAAGCCAATTAAAACTTGGAGCCGTCGTTCAATGATCATACCTAACATGATCGGATTGACCATTGCTGTCCATAATGGTCGCCAGCATGTACCAGTTTTCGTTTCTGACGAAATGATCGGTCACAAACTAGGTGAATTTGCACCAACTCGCACTTACCGTGGCCATGCTGCGGATAAGAAAGCGAAGAAACGTTAAGAGGGGAAGATAAATGCAAGCATTAGCTAAACATAAATTCGCCTCTGGTTCGGCGCAAAAAGCACGTCTAGTTGCAGATCAGATCCGCGGGTTACCTGTCGATCGCGCACTAGAAATCCTGGCGTACAGCCCGAAAAAAGCGGCTGTATTAGTTAAGAAAGTACTTGAGTCTGCTATTGCTAACGCAGAGCATAACGAAGGTGCTGACATTGATGAGCTACGTGTAACAACGATTTTTGTGGACGATGGTCCAACAATGAAACGTATTATGCCACGTGCTAAAGGACGCGCAGACCGCATCCTTAAGCGTACAAGCCACATCACTGTTGTGGTTTCAGATAGCTAGGAGATATAAGTAATGGGACAAAAAGTTCATCCTACTGGTATTCGCCTAGGTATATCTAAACCTTGGGTTTCTACCTGGTACGCGAATTCAAAAGATTTCTCTGCACAGCTTTTTGGCGATCACAAAGTACGTACATTCCTTACTAAGGAATTAAAAGCGGCTTCTGTGTCTAAAATCGTTATTGAGCGTCCAGCAAAATCTATCCGAGTAACTATTCACACGGCTCGTCCGGGTGTTGTTATCGGTAAAAAAGGCGAAGACGTAGAAAAATTACGTCAAGCGGTAACTAAAATCGCTGGTGTACCTGCTCAGATTAATATTTCTGAAGTACGTAAACCAGAACTAGATGCACAACTAGTAGCAGACGGCATTGCCTCTCAGCTAGAGCGTCGTGTTATGTTCCGTCGCGCTATGAAGCGTTCGGTACAAAATGCAATGCGCATCGGTTCTAAAGGGATTAAAGTTGAAGTTAGCGGTCGTCTTGGCGGCGCAGAAATCGCACGTTCAGAATGGTATCGTGAAGGTCGTGTACCTCTACATACTCTTCGTGCTGATATCGACTACGCAACTTCTGAAGCCTTAACCACTTACGGTATCATTGGTGTTAAAGTTTGGATCTTCAAAGGCGAAGTTATTGGTGGTTTACCACTAGTACAAGAGCAAGAGAAGCCAGCTAAACGCGCACCAAAGAAAGCCAAAAAAAGTGCTAAGTAGAGGTAGCGAGTAATGTTACAGCCAAAACGTACAAAATTCCGTAAAATGCATAAAGGCCGCAACCGTGGTCTAGCGCAAAACGGTAACAAAGTAAGCTTCGGTACTTTCGGTTTGAAAGCTACTGGTCGTGGCCGCATGACTGCTCGTCAAATCGAAGCAGCTCGTCGTGCTATGACGCGTCACGTGAAACGTCAAGGTAAAATCTGGATCCGTGTCTTCCCTGACAAGCCGATCACAGAAAAACCTCTTGAAGTTCGTATGGGTAAAGGTAAAGGTTCTGTTGAATATTGGGTTGCTGAAATTCAGCCTGGTAAAGTACTTTACGAAATGGAAGGTGTTTCAGAAGAGCTTGCTCGTGAAGCGTTTAACCTTGCTGCTCGTAAACTGCCATTCAAAACAACTTTCGTAACTCGGACGGTAATGTGATGAAAGCAAGCGAACTAAAAGATAAAAGCGTAGAAGAGCTAAATGCTGAACTTCTAGGTCTTCTTCGTGAGCAGTTTAACCTGCGCATGCAAGCAAGCACTGGTCAGTTAGCTCAGACACACACGCTAAGAACAGTACGTCGCGATATCGCGCGTGTAAAAACAATTATTAACCAGAAGGCAGGTCAATAATGAGCGATAAAATTCGTACTCTTCAAGGCCGTGTAATCAGCGACAAGATGGAAAAATCTTTCACTGTTGCTATCGCACGTTACGTGAAGCACCCAATCTATGGGAAATTCATCAAACGTACGACTAAGTTACACGTACATGACGAAAATAACACTGCAAAAGCGGGTGACGTAGTTACTATCCGTGAATGCGCTCCAATCTCTAAGAACAAATCTTGGACTTTGGTAGATGTTGTTGAACGTCCAAAACAAGCTTAATTTTTAATTAAGTCTGTTTTATGAAAAGCCCCGGCATTAGCTGGGGCTTTTTACGTTTAGAGCAGTTTTTAGCGGTAAGCTTTCAGCCTTTAGCTGGCAGAAGTAAATTATAGCGCCGTAGTTTGGGTTGAGTGTTACGAACCTAAGTGCAATAAAATATTATTATAAAATAGGCGTAAGAAAAGCCTTTGCAAGTGCAAAGGCATATGCTTTTCTGCGAAGCCCGAAGCCCGAAGCCCGAAGCCCGAAGCCCGAAGCCCGAAGCCCGAAGCCCGAAGCCCGAAGCCCGAAGCCCGGAGCCCTTTTACCAAATCATTTCTACAAATTCAGGGTGGTCGATATACGGGTTACGATTTCCCTGAAATTCAAACGCTGCTTGATTGCGGTCTAATTCCATTTGGCTAACGGGGTCGTTGTTATGCCATTTTAATAACATAGCCACGACCCAATTTTCAAATACTTGGTTACTAGAGCCGTTAAGTACGGCATTACTAGCCGTGGTGTTATTTTGCCAAGAGCCGATTACGTTTTGGTAGCGTGTAGCCATGTAAAAATAAGCACGAGCAAAGTCACCTTTAAATTCATCAATAGGCTCAAATACAGTACCAGTGTAATTAATCGCACTACTTGCAGAACCTAATTGACTGCCATTGGTTGAAGTAAACGTAGCGCTGGCCACTTCACCGAACGGGAAGTTGCTACGCTTTGAATTTACATAGCCGTCAGTGGCGTAAATATGATGAACATCAGAGTTCATTGGTTCTATGGTGCCGCCAAACCAGCTTTTAGGAAATGAATGTTCACGGTTATAACAATCGGCTTCGCTATTGTAGGTACCGCACTGATCGCTTACAGCAGTATAAGTGTAGCTATCAACTCCATTTGGCTTTTCACTGTACATATCTAAAATACTATTATCATTTTCAAAGTATTTATCGCGTGCTGATGCGTCGTAAAAACTCCAAATAGCAGAATACCCTTGAGCGTTATGGTTATTAATAATGTTATAAAGCTCAGTTTTTAGCGTGTAGCCAGTTAAGCCTTGAGTTGTAACATAGTAGCCGGTTGGCGTCGGTGTTGGCTGGGTAGCACCTAATGAGAATGCGGTAGACTCACTTGCTTGAAAGCTTGATCCACTGGCAAGCAAATTGGCTTCATTATTCAAGGCGTAGCTGCCACTGCCAAATGAGCAACAAATACCATCGCCGTAGCTGTCGTTAATAGTAAATGTATAGTCGCCATTGGTTAAACATAATTGTTCGGTGTATTGAGTATTTGCGGCATAACCACTGCCGCTTGCAACCATACCAGCTTGGTTGTGTGTTATTTGCCAACTGGTTTCTTCGCCGTAGTTATCTGTAGTTAGGTTAAAAGTAAGGCTGTTATCTGCGCAGCTTGGAGAATCACTGCTGTCATTATTAGGTAAGAAGTTATCAACATAAACTAACTCACTACCATCAAAGCCGCTTGTATCGTAAAAGCGTAAACCGACATCAATCGTTTTACTACTATCAGCGGTATAGCTGTAAGTTATGGTTTGCCATTGATTGGTTTGTGCTGGATTTGAATAGCCTTTATAACCATCTATGAACAAACGGGCCTTAAGATGACCTTCGGTATGATACACATCCACTGAAAATTCATAAGTTTCACCCATTTCCACCGCGACTTGCTGTAAAAAGTCAGTGTTACTTTGTGTGCCAGTATTTACGCTAATCGCTGCTGCTTGTAAGCCTGTACTCACGACTGCGCTGTTGGCAGATACGTTAATACCGCTATCAATCACCGTCCATGCTTGTGGGGTGTTGCCTGTCCATTGTTCAAAGTTGCCATTAACCACATTAGCCATCGCAGGCAAAGAGCTCAATAACAACGCGCTCAAAAGTAATTTGTTTTTATATATGCCGTGTAACATAGGTGTTCCTATTTTATAGTTTTAAGCAATATACATTAGATCATAAAGGTTACAAAATTGTTAAATTAGAATTTCATAAAAGGCAATAAAAACCCTTTAGGTTAATTTCACTGGTTTTTAACTAGATTAATAACTAAATGGAATATCAAAGCAGATTCTATTCTTTTTTTATCTATGCTTAGACGGCTATCCTGCATACTCAATTAACCTCAACAGAACCTTCTGAATGAGGTGGCACTCATTTTAAACAATGTGAACAAGCATTGTGTTTAACGTTCAGGGTTATGAGGAAAAATTCATGTTGTTAGGTCAACTCAATGCGCTAGCAAGTCCGCTTTCGCAAGAGCAAGTACAAAAGCTACAAGGTTTAGTGGCTGAGCTTAATCCAATTCAGCAAGCGTGGGTTAGCGGCTATTTGGCTGCTAATGCTAATTCAGCAGCGCTAGGTGCGCCAATTGCAGGTACACCAGCAACCTCTGAGGCAGCAGTACTTACTATTTTGTATGGTTCACAAACAGGTAACGCTAAAGCGGTGGCGACTAAGCTTAAAGAGCAAGCTGAATCTCGTGGGTTAGCTGCAAAGCTGGTTAGCATGTCAGATTACAAGCCAACCGCATTGAAAAAAGAAAAGTTTTTAACCGTTGTTGTATCAACTTATGGTGAAGGTGAGCCACCTGAAGATGCCGAAACACTGTACGAATTTTTAATTACCAAAAAAGCGCCAAAGCTTGATGGCGTTAAAGTCGCGGTATTAGGTTTAGGTGATTCTAGCTATGAATTTTTCTGTCAAACCGCTAAAGACTTTGAAGAGCGTTTAACTAAACTCGGTGCAGAGGTTATTTATCAACGTGCCGACCTAGACGTTGATTACGATGATGAAGCCGCCACTTGGATTGAGGGCGCGTTAAATGCGTTTGAACCAGATTTAAAAGCTCAGCAAGATGCCACAGGCGGCCAAGTTGTATCAATGCCATTTGGCACGCCCACGACAGCGGCTAGCCAATACACTAAGCAAAACCCGTTTGCGGCAGAGCTAAGCTTAGTGCAAAAAATTACCGGTCATGACTCAACCAAAGATGTACGCCATGTTGAAATTTCACTTGAAGGCTCTGACATTACCTATACGCCGGGTGACTCGTTAGGCATTTACTTTTTAAATGATGAAGCCCGTGTAGATGAGCTACTAGCGCAAACGCAAATTGATCCAACTAGCCGCGTTAAACTTGGCGATGAAGAACTTAGCGTGCGTGATGCCTTAATTGAAAAACTAGAGCTGACACAATCGTACCCTGGTTTTGTCGAAAAATATGCCACGGCTACAGGCACGCCTGAACTTCTTAAGCTTGTGGAAGATAAAGCCGCAATGCGCGAATATATTGAGCCTCGCCAAATTTTTGATGTGGTTGCACAAAACCCAGCTAAATTAGAGGCGCAAACACTGGTTGATTGCCTACGTAAACTGCAAGCGCGCTTATATTCAATTGCTTCTAGCCAAAGCGAGGTTGAGGACGAAGTGCATTTAACTATTGCATTGGTTGAGTTTGAAGCGTTTGGCACAGAGCATTTAGGTGGCTGTTCAGGCTATTTAGCACGCCGTGCGCAAGAAGGCTGTAAAGTAAAAGTATTTAGTGAACATAACGACAACTTCCGCTTACCAGTAAATGATGACACACCGATTATCATGGTAGGGCCAGGTACAGGTATTGCACCGTTCCGTGCTTTTTTACAAGAACGTGATGCGCGAGAGGCTACGGGTAAAAACTGGCTGTTTTTTGGTAACCCACACTTTACCCAAGACTTTTTATACCAAGTAGAAATTCAAGGTTACTTAAAATCAGGCTTATTGAGTAAAGTAGATGTGGCGTTTAGCCGTGAGCAAGCAGAAAAAGTTTACGTGCAAGACAAGTTACGTAAAAACTCAAAAGAAGTATTTGACTGGTTAGAAGCGGGTGCTCATTTTTATGTGTGTGGCGATGCAAACCGTATGGCTAAAGATGTACACAATGCCTTAATTGATATCATCACAGAAAATACCGGCAAAAGTAATGAAGAAGCCGATCAATACTTAAAAGATTTGCGTAGCGCAAATCGCTATCAGAAAGACGTGTATTAAGTGCACGTTGTTTATTTTATTAAAAGCTAACAGCCGTCACTGTAACAAATTTAGGATTTAAAATGAGCGAACAAGATAAAACCGTAAAGCTTTCTGATAACGAACGTTTAAAAAGAGAAAGTAACTTTTTACGCGGCACTATAGCGCAAGATTTAAAAGATGAAATTACCGGTGGTTTTACTGCCGATAATTTCCAGTTAATTCGTTTTCATGGCATGTACCAGCAAGATGACCGCGATATTCGTCCTGAGCGTGCTAAGCAAAAGCTAGAACCACTACATAATGTCATGCTGCGTGCGCGTATGCCTGGCGGCATTATTAAGCCCGAGCAATGGTTAGCAATTGATAAGTTTGCTGGGGAGAAAACCAGCTATGGCAGTATTCGTTTAACTACGCGCCAAACATTTCAGTTTCATGGTGTATTAAAACCTGAAATTAAAGGTATGCACCAATTACTTAATAGCGTGGGTATTGATTCTATTGCAACTGCCGGTGACGTGAACCGAAATGTACTTTGTACCACTAACCCTGTTGAGTCTGAGTTACACCAGGAGGCGTATGAGTGGGCGGCAAAGATTTCTGAACACTTATTACCTAAAACCAAAGCGTATGCAGAGATTTGGCTCAATGGCGAAAAAAGCGAAACCACAGAAGAGCCAATTTTAGGCTCAACTTATTTACCGCGTAAGTTTAAAACCACTGTAACAATTCCACCAAATAATGAAGTGGATGTTCATGCAAACGACTTAAACTTTGTGGCGATTGCTGATAACGGTAAATTAGTTGGTTTTAACGTGCTAGTAGGGGGTGGCCTTGCCATGACCCATGGTGATACTGCAACGTATCCACGAAAAGCCGATGATTTTGGTTTTATTGCCCTTGAAGATACCCTAAAAATTGCTGAGCACGTGGTATCTGTTCAGCGTGATTGGGGTAATCGTTCTAACCGTAAAAACGCAAAAACTAAATACACACTTGACCGTGTTGGGTCTGGTGTATTTAAAGCAGAAGTTGAAAAACGTGCAGGCGTGAGTTTTGCACCAAGCCGCCCTTATGAGTTTACTCATCGAGGGGATCGTATTGGCTGGGTTGAAGGCATTGACGGTAAACATCACTTAACGCTCTTTATTCAAAGTGGTCGTATTTTAGATTACCCCAATAAGCCACTGAAAACAGGGTGTCGTAAGATTGCAGAAATCCATCAAGGTGACTTTCGCATGACCGCCAATCAAAACTTAATTATTGCCGGTGTGCCTGCGGATCAAAAAGCAATCATTGAAAAAATAGCGCGTGAACACGGTTTGATTGATGACAAAGACACTGAGCAACGTAAAAACTCAATGGCGTGTGTGTCACTGCCCACTTGTCCTTTAGCGATGGCTGAAGCCGAGCGTTACTTACCGAGTTTAATTGAAAAAATAGAAGGCTTATTGGCTAAGCATGGAGTACCAAATGACAGCATTATTATGCGTGTGGTTGGTTGCCCTAACGGCTGTGGTCGTGCCATGCTAGCTGAAGCTGGATTAGTAGGTAAAGGCCCAGGTAAGTACAATGTTTACCTTGGCGGGAATACGGAGGGTACGCGTATCCCTAAGCTTTATCTTGAAAATGTGGGCGAAGAAGTTTACCTAGAGGCATTTGATAAGCTGATTGGGCAATGGGTTAGTGAGCGCAATGAAGGCGAATGCTTTGGTGATTTTGTTATTCGCAAGGGTATTGTTGCAGAAGTAAAAGTATCTGTTACCGATTTTTACGCATAATTTAAAAGCAGCGCACCGCGCTGGTGAGGTTTAAAATTGACCATGAGTGAATTTAAAAACATATTACAGCTAGATAAGCAAAGCCAACAGGCTATGTTAGCTGATGCGAACGGTTTGCTGGCTAACATGAGTGCTGAGCAGCGCGTTGCATGGGCGTTAGAGCACTTGCCTGACACCGCGTTTTTATCATCGAGTTTTGGTATTCAAGCAGCGGTAATGTTGCATTTAATGACATCACAGCGCCCCGATATACCTGTTGTATTAACAGACACGGGTTATCTATTTCCAGAAACCTATCAGTTTATCGATCAGATGAGCGAGCGTTTATCACTTAATTTAAAAGTGTATAAAGCGCAGTTGAGCCCTGCATGGCAAGAGGCTAAATTTGGAAAACTATGGGAGCTAGGTGAAGAAGGTATTAAGCAATACAACCAGCTCAATAAAGTAGAGCCAATGACGCGTGCTTTAAAAGAGCTTAACGCGAGCACCTGGTTTAGTGGCTTGCGTCGAGATCAATCGTCGAGCCGTGCTGAAAAACAAGTTTTAGAAATCAGCCGAGGTACAGTAAAAGTGTACCCTATTATTGAGTGGAATAATCGTGATGTGTACCAATACCTCACTAAACATGATCTGCCATACCACCCATTATGGGAGCAAGGTTATGTGTCTATGGGTGATGTACACACTACGCGTAAATTAGAGCCAGGAATGAGCGAAGAAGAAACCCGCTTTTTTGGGCTGAACCGTGAGTGTGGCTTGCATATTGATGGTGATGGAATTTAATTACCTTATTATTCAAAGCTATAAATTTAAAAACGCAGCTAAAGCTGCGTTTTTATTTTGTGGAAAATAATTGCCTGACTGCTGTTTTTTTATTATATTAATGATAATAAAGGATTAAATTTACAGCAGGAACGCTATGAAATACTTTACCTACTTAGCAATATCAGTAATGGTCATTGCTCTTATCTCTTTGTTTTATCTTAAAAAGCCAAATGGGCAACCTTGGCTCACCAGCTCATTGATTAAAAATGAATCTTTTTCTATTAAAGATAAAGTGGTAGCGCTTTCATCTAATACATTCGAACAGCTCACACTTGAGCTTAAAAAAGTAGGAGATAAAATCACATCGTCACCGTTAGCATCTGACTCTCAAAGTAAAATTTATAAGTGGCAAGATGAGCAAGGGCAGTGGCATTTCTCCGATGTGCCAAATAAAAATGGCAAGAGTATTGAAGTGCATCTTGATCCCGCAGATATTAATGTTGTGGTAGCCGAAGATACAGCTATATTAAGTGGCAGTGCTAAATCTGCGGCAAAACCTTTTCCTCAGCGAGCGCCTGAAATATACAACAGTGAGTCAATCAATAAGTTGTTTGAAGATGCTGAAAAAGCCAAAAAGAGAATTGAGCAACGCAGTAAAGAAGTCGAAAGTTTCAGCGGCTTTTAGCTCTAGACGGTTACTGCGATTTCAAGTAGCGCTTTTCTGCTTCCATTAATAATATGGTTAAATAAATTTTAGTTGGCAGTGATAAAAACACACCAATTGCAATGCACGCTGCTGCAGTAATAATGCCTTTAATACCGTACTGGCTGGTAAAGTAGCTCGATACAATTAATATATGGCCTGTCACAATCAGGCATAACCCAAGCAAAATAGATGTTTTAAGTAGTCTTATCATTACTATTGAAGACATGGCGACCTCTGCGCAGCGTGTCTTCTTAGTGTATGGTATCTTGATAGAGCAACATTGATTTAGCGCAAGGGTGTATCAATATTTACTCTATAGCGAATGTAAAAAAGCCCAGCTCATTGCTGAGCTGGGCTTTTAAGCTACTACTGTTTAATGGCTAGTTAGTCGAGCATATTGCGTAATACGTACTGTAAAATCCCGCCATGTTTGTAGTAATCCCACTCTTTAGGGGTATCAATACGCACATCGGCACTAAAACTAACTTGTTTACCTTCACTGTTAGTGGCAATGACACTGACTTCGTCGGTTTTGTCGTATAAACCTTGAATATCAAATTGTTCTTGCCCCGTTAAGCCCAATGATTCATGGCTTTCACCCTCTTTAAATTGTAAAGGTAATACGCCCATACCAATCAGGTTCGAGCGGTGAATACGCTCATAGCTTTGTGCTATCACAGCTTTAATACCGAGTAGTAATGAGCCTTTTGCAGCCCAATCTCGTGAGGAGCCGGTACCATATTCTTTACCTGCTAGAACCACTAATGGTGTTCCACTCTCTTGATATGCCATTGCCGCATCATAAATACTCTCTAGCTTATCGTCAGGTTGAGTGCGAGTGACACCGCCCTCAGTACCGGGGGCGAGTAAGTTTTTAAGGCGCACATTAGCAAATGTACCACGCATCATCACTTCGTGATTACCACGGCGAGAACCATAAGAATTAAACTGTGCTTTTTCTACCCCATTTTCTTGTAGATAAAGTCCTGCGGGTGCCTCCGCTTTAATCGCACCTGCTGGTGAAATATGATCGGTAGTCACTGAATCGCCTAGTTTAGCTAGACAGCGCGCACCTTCTATTTTTGGGATCCCCGGCGGTTCAACACTCATACCATCAAAGAATGGCGCTTTTTTGATATAAGTCGAGGCAGCATCCCAATCGTAAAGCTTACCATCAGGTATTTGAATTTTTTGCCAGCGACTGTCGCCATCGTAAACATTGGCGTAGCTTTTTTCGAACATTTCTTTAGTTACCGTATTTTTTACAAGCTCACTCACTTCTTTAACGCTTGGCCAAATATTTTTAAGGTATATATCGTTACCATGCTTATCTTGCGCAAGTGGTTCGTTGTATACATCAATATCGGTTCTACCTGCTATAGCATAAGCTACTACAAGTGGTGGCGACGCGAGGAAGTTCATTTTAACGTCTTGGTGAATACGCCCTTCAAAGTTACGGTTACCCGACAAAATAGAGCTTACAATTAGTTTATGTTTTTGAATAGCTTCTGAAATTTCATCCGCTAATGGGCCTGAGTTACCGATACAGGTGGTACAGCCATAACCAACTAAGTTAAAACCAAGCGCATCAAGATCATCCATTAACCCTGCTTTTTCAAGGTAATCGGTAACCACCTGCGAACCTGGTGCTAAAGACGTTTTAACCCAAGGTTTTACATTAATACCTAATTGACATGCTTTTTGAGCCACTAATCCTGCCGCTAAAATTACGCTTGGATTAGAGGTATTAGTACAGCTTGTTATTGCAGCAATGACGCAGGCGCCATCGTTTAATTCAAACTCTTGGCCATTAAAGTTAACTTTTGCTGCGCCCATAAACTGCGCTTCATCAGTGGGTTCGTCAGGATTGGTAGTAGGGCCTTCACTTTCAATACGCGCTTGCTCTTCATCGCTTTTATCTCGACGTGCCATACGTTCGTCTTGGAAGTCTTTTAAGTGTTGACCAATAACATCACCGGCTTTATCCAGTGTGATTCTGTCTTGTGGACGTTTCGGGCCAGCAAGACTTGGTACTACATCATCTAAAGTTAGTTCTAGCTTATCAGTATAATGTGCTTCATCGCCATCATTACGCCATAAACCTTGATGTTTTGCGTAATCTTCAATCAGTTTAAGCTGCTTTTCATCGCGATTAGTTAAGCGTAAGTAATTAATCGTTTCATCATCAATAGGGAAAATACCACAGGTTGCGCCATATTCCGGTGCCATGTTGGCAATAGTCGCTCTGTCGGCCAGTGGTAAGTCGGCAAGCCCGTCACCATAAAACTCAACAAACTTACCTACCACACCGTGGTTACGCAGCATTTCAGTAACAGTAAGTACTAAATCGGTTGCTGTAGTGCCCTCAGGTAAGCGACCATTTAATTTAACACCCACAACCTGTGGAATAAGCAAGCTAATAGGTTGGCCAAGCATTGCGGCTTCGGCTTCAATACCGCCTACACCCCAACCGAGTACGCCTAAGCCGTTGATCATGGTTGTGTGAGAATCAGTACCAACCAGTGTATCTGGATAAGCTAACGATTTACCGTTTTTTGTATCATTAAATACTACGCGGGCTAAATACTCTAAATTTACTTGATGGACAATACCTGTGGCTGGTGGCACCACTTTTAAATTATCAAATGCAGTTTGACCCCAACGTAAAAATTCGTATCGCTCTTTATTACGTTCATATTCTAGTTTTGAATTTAAGTCGAATGAGCCATCTTTACCGTAACCATCCACTTGTACTGAGTGATCTATCACCAGTTCAGCCGGAGAAAGCGGATTTATTTTTGCAGGATCGCCACCAAGTTTTTCCATCGCATCACGCATGGCGGCTAAGTCAACAATAGCAGGGACACCGGTAAAATCTTGCATTACTACGCGGGCAGGGGTGAAGGCTACTTCGGCCGAGGGCTTAGCCTTTGGATCCCAATCTAGTAGTGCCTGAATATCTTGCTCTTTAATATTCACACCATCTTCATTACGCAATAAATTTTCTAGTAATATTTTTAACGAAAAAGGCAGGCGTTTGGCTTTATCGCCAAGTCCCATGAGCGAGTTAATATGATATTGCTCGCCATTGATAGTAAGCTGTTGTTGGGTGTCGAAACTATTTTTCATTATTTGTCCCTTCAATAAATTAGATTGATATTCTTGAAAAAGTGACCTCTGTAGTAGTTTGCAAACTGTGTACCATGATAAAAAAATACTATGCAGTGTAATTTTTTTGACTGTTATATAAATAGAGATGAAGGCCAAAAGTTAAAATTCAAGGGATGCTCTGAGTAATAATTGGCCACAAAACTAAACTCAAAAAAGTGTTATTTAAAGTAGTCCTGTTGTTTTAAGTGGAAACTTAAATACACCAATGCAATCGCAATTAAGGTCACTGCAATAGGCATAAAAATAGCGCTAACGCCAAACAAGCTGATGCTATTAATAATCATAAAATTATAGTATTGCTGAGCTAAAACCGCTGCCAAAGAGATTATTAATGTTAATGTGGCTAGTGACTTTTTGAATAATAAAAGTACGCACCCTAATGCGCCGCCAAATACTGCAATAGCAAACGCTAAAGTAGCCCATAGGGGTTGGCTGTTATAAGCAAGTTGTTGTTCTTGTGGGAGTTTACTTACCATTTCGGGTGTTAATAATAGCTGCATGATAAATGCAAAAACACCTAATATATTCCATAACAGGGCGGTGATGAGTACGGGTTTTATCCAGCGGTTTGCAGTGTTTTCTGACATGTAAGCATCGATTTTTTATTATTGATATTCTATTAAAGAATAAAAAAGCCAGTGATGCAAACTGGCTTTTAATAACACATATGACGTAAGCGAATGTTAGCCAAACGAAATAGGACGACGACCCGTTTTTTCATCCACTTTAGGTTTTTTAGTACGTTTGCGCTTATTTTTAGCCGGCTCTGTTGTTGCTACGGGCGCGGCTTTTTCTGCTGTAACTGTTTCATCAATAACAGGACGCTCTGCAGGAGTTGCATCTTCACTTAGCGTCAGTTGGAACAACTCGCCATCAAATGTAAGAACATCGCCACTGTATAATTTTTTCCGTTTAATTGTACAAATTTCATGGTTAACACCTACATAGCCACCGCTAATTAGATTTTTTGCTTGGCCACCACCTTCAACTAGATCTAATACTTTTAATAATTTACAAAGCTCTATAGGCTCTTCTTCTAATTCAATTTCTATATATTCTTCGTTCATCATGTTTCTCTGTGGGGGTGGCATTAGCTGTAGTATAAAGGCTAGCTGGTTATTTTGCACCAAAGTGCGTTTGTTAGATGCGATGATTGTGCATTTTTTATGAAACTTTTTACCTCTTTCATTTGTCTTTAAAAAAACTGAAGTAATTCAAGACTACACTTCGCGTGAAAAAAATTACACATTGGCGCGCTTATTGCCAATATCTGTCGTAAAAAGAGATTGAATATAAACAGTGGAGTAAAACATGGGCATAAGATTAGCGATGAAAAAAGAGCTAATGGGCTTAGACAATTCAGATATGTTAACTGCTGATGATGTTAGAAAGCATTTGGCTCAGCAGGTACAAGAAGACACTGAACGTGGTTTTTCAGTTATCTCCAAGTTTAATGACACCCATAGTCAGTTAGTCAGCGGGCTTAAAACCAAACAAAGCGAGCTGGTATTTGAACGACATCGTTTATTTAATGAAGTACTTTATAATCGCCAGAGTGTTGATGCATGGTTAAATAACCAAATAAATTAAATTGCCATTTTAAATCACCCCTTATAGACTACACTTGTAATTGATTGGGGGTGATAATGAAAAATGGAATTTTAATATGTGTATTGGTGTTTTTATTAGCTGCGTGCCAGCGACCTACTGTTTATGTTTTTATTGAAAACTTGCAAGGTGAACAGCGCAACCAGCTAGATGCTGCACTAAATGCACAAACTCTTCCCTATGAATATGTAGAACTAGCAATCCCATCAGATTTTGGTGAGGCCACATTACTACTCTCAAGCGATAAAATTTACCCCAAAGAGACGGAGCAACTTGCAGCTATAATGCAAGAGCTAGGGTACGCGCCACAAGTTAATTATACAAGTCGTTCAAATCATTTTTATGGTGATGGCAATATAGGCTTTTATTTAAAAAATGCTGATGCCAATAGAAATTTTGTTATGCCTAAACAGCTGAGAACAACTCATTGCAGCGAAGATAAATACAATGATTTAGCAGTCAAATTTGCAAATGAAGCTGTTGAGTTTACATTACCAAGTGGCGCAATCGTGAGGCTAAACTGGGAATATTTATATGGTTATGTTGTTGTTTATTTTAAAGACTATTCGCAAACATACAGTCATTCGCAGCCGCTTGTAAATACCCCCTTTGGCGCCAAGCCGTCAGATACCTACACATATACCGCAAGCGTTAACACCCCTGGTTGGCTTGATTGCTCACTACAAATTGTTTATATGGACTGATTTAACCGTGGGTTTCTATATGTTCGCTTAGTTTAGCTATGCGCAGGCTCATTCCTTCAATAATACGGTCTTTAATTTTTTCGCGTATAACATTAGGTAGGCGGGTAAGGGCATCGGCAGTAATAGCCAGTACGATGGCATTTTCTTTGGCGCGTGCATTAATGCTGCGCTCTCGGTTATTAATAAACGCGCCCTCACCAATAAATTCACCAGGCTCTATACTACCCAGTTCCAGTAGGTGACTATGCTTAAACACCATCAAAGAGCCACTGAGGACAATAAAAAGTCGCTTGTCATTATCAAACTCTTTAAATAAAAACTGATTTTTACTTACTAAGTATAATAATCCAAACGACTCTAAAAGAATTTGACGTTCATTAAGCGTGAACTCTTTAAAGAATTCTAAGCGATTTATAATTTCCATTTGCTTAAACAAAGGGATGTTTTCAATTAACTTCATCAATAACCTAGGGCGCTAGCCTTATAAAATATCAGCTAATATTGCGCTCTTTTAATTTACGGGTCAACGTATTGCGACCCCAACCAATTTTTACCGCGGCTTCTTGCTTATGGCCTGAACAATTAGCGAGTGCTGTTTTTATTAAGCGGGTTTCCAGCTGGGCTTGAATATCCGGCCAAATATTTTCTTTACCTTGTTTAAACTCTTGATTAAGCCATTGCTGAAATGAATCTAGCCAATCGCCTTCTTGAGTTGCGGCGGCATTATCAATAATTTCAGGGGGTAAATCTTGCTCACCAATCAGCTCCCCAGGTGCCATTACGGTTAACCATCGACAGGTGTTTTCAAGCTGGCGAACATTTCCTGGCCAATTAAATAAACACAGTTGTTTAATCGCTTTAGGGCTAAGTACTTTACTATCTACTTGCAGGTCTTTTGCACTTTTATGTAAAAAGTGTAGCGCTAAGCGTTCTATGTCTTCGGGGCGCTCGCGTAGAGCCGGCAAGCGTAAGCGAACCACGTTTAAACGATGAAATAAGTCATCTCTAAACTTACCTTGTTTTACCAGCTCTTCTAAATTTTGGTGAGTGGCAGCAATGATGCGCACATCCACTTTTATACTTTGATGGCCGCCAACGCGGTAAAACTCGCCATCGGCTAATACGCGTAACAAGCGGGTTTGTACATCAAGTGGCATATCACCTATTTCATCCAAAAATAAGGTACCGCCATTGGCTTGTTCAAAGCGCCCTTTACGCACGCTATCGGCCCCCGTAAAAGCGCCTTTTTCATGGCCAAATAATTCAGACTCAACTAACTCTTTAGGAATAGCGGCCATATTAAGAGCAATAAATTGGTTTTCTTTACGCGGGCTGTGATTGTGCAAGGCGCTGGCAACCAACTCTTTACCGGTACCTGATTCACCATTGATGAGTACGCTCATACTGGATGCTGAGAGTTTGCCTATAGCACGAAACACTTCCTGCATAGCAGGGGCTTCGCCAATAATATGAGCGCTTTTGGGTGGCGCGCTTTTTCGTTTGGTTTTTTTGGTCGAATTAGCACGATAGGCGCTTTCCACTAGCGCAACGGCTTCATTTAAATCAAACGGTTTAGCTAAGTACTCAAACGCACCTTTTTGAAAAGCATTAACCGCTGAGTCTAAATCAGAGTGTGCGGTCATAATAATAACGGGTAGGCCAGGGGTTTGCTCAGCTATCAGCTCAAGTAACGCCATCCCGTCCATCCCCGGCATTCTTACATCTGAAATTAACACACTGGGTTGACTAAATTTTAGTGCATTAAGAACGTTTTGCGCATCTGCAAAGCTTTCTACTTCAAACCCTGCGCGAGTCAGTGCTTTTTCTAGTACAAAGCGAATTGAGGCATCATCATCTACAAGCCAAGCTGTTTTCATGCAAACTCCAAAGTATTAATCTGTAAATGGCAGATAAATATTAAATTCAGTATGTCCTGGCCAACTATCGCATTCGATATAGCCATCATGTTGATCAATCAAGGTTTGCGCTATAGATAATCCAAGTCCCGAGCCACCTTCTTTATTAGTGGTCATAGGGTAAAATAAGGTGTCGCGTAAATTAGCATCAATACCTGGGCCGTTATCCATTACTTGAATAAGCAATGCCTTTTTAGGGGCTTTTCCCGGGCGACGATGCTGATAATTAATCCGTGTTTTTATTTTTATTTCGCCACCATCCACCAATGCCTGTTGCGCATTACGCACAATATTAAGCACCACTTGTTGAACCTTGCTCTGATCAATATAGACATCAGGAATACTCGGGTCGTAGTCTTTAACTAACCGAATATCGCGGTTGTTATCTAACGTACTGAGTTTAACAACCGACTCTAATGTTTGATGTATATTGCCATACGATTTTTGCGGTAGTTGGTTAGGCCCAAGGAGTCTATCAACTAATTCACGCAACCGATCGGCTTGTTCAATTATCAGTTCTGCACATTGATCTCTTTCTTGTTGATCACCCTCATACTGCAATAATTGCGCCGCCCCGCGAATTCCACCCAGCGGGTTTTTAATTTCATGGGCTAAACCGCGAATTAAGTTACGTGCAGCTTGGTATTGATGCATTTGATTTGAGACTTGGTCATGTTTTATTTCGTCATCGGTTTGTCGACATTCAAATAAAATATAATAGGTGTCGTTATGTTTTATTCGCCGAGTACTCACCGCTAATTTTGCATGGCGAGAATCGATAAACACCACGTCAGCCCTGTGCTGGTGGCAGTCTACACCATCAACTAACGAGTACTGTGCAATGCGTTTTAAGTCGATAGAATGGTAGTTAAATAAATCGTCGAATGCTTGTCCTAGCAAACGTTTTTCGCCTAAGCCAAGTAATTCACTGGCACTGGTGTTAGCGTAAATAAGCTGAAAGCTTTCATCAAGTAACATCAGGGCGGTTGTTTGGTTTTGCCAAATTATATTCAGTAGCTCTGGGCTAAAATGTGTTTTATTAATCATCATTGCACCATTTTAGTGCGCCTGGGAAGGTAGGCAAGGTTTTTAGAAAATATACGCTAAACACGCGTACTTAATTGTAATTATCGACCTATGTTAAGGCCTTTACGGTGCATAAAAAATACACTGTCAGGACTGGTTGCAATTACCTGATTTTGTTTATTATAAAGTTTAACTTGCAGTGTGTGTTGGCCTCGCTCCACATCTCTTAACGCCAGTGTAGTGGTGTCACTAGGTTCACCAATGGCAACGCCATTTAAAAATAAACCAATGGTAAATCCAGCTTCAAATCGAGGGGCAATACGGGTAGAGACATACACAGAGCCGGTGTTTTCCCTGATAGTTTGGTTTGGTTCAGGCGATGAAATACTAATACTAAACTTTACTGCTGTTTTAGTAGGAGCAGTATCAAGAATATCGGTGTTTGTAGCGGGCATGCTGAGATGTTGGCTCGTGAGTTTAACCTCTTTAGCGCCAGGCTGAGGAGTATCTGAAAAAACCAACACCCCATTTTTGTCTTTCCATGCGTAAATTTTTTTATCGCTCGCATGGCTATTAAGGCTTAACATTAAAGCTATTAATAGCAACAAAATCTTACCTACCATCCAGCTATCCTGCATTGTTTAAACTAACTTCACTTTAGTGTAGAACCGTTAAATTTACCATAAAAAAAGCCCGCAAAGCGGGCTTAAAACACACATTATTTATCGGTTAATAAATTAACAGCTGTAGTACATTTCGAACTCAACAGGGTGAGTTGTCATGTTAAGTTTTTCAACTTCTTTTGACTTAAGTGCGATGTAAGCATCGATTAGGTCATTGGTGAATACACCACCTTGGTTTAAGAATTCACGGTCTGAATCAAGTGCAGCTAGTGCTTCATCTAATGATGAGGCTACTGTTGGAATTTCTGCCGCTTCTTCAGCTGGTAAGTCGTATAAATCCTTGTCCATAGCATCGCCAGGGTGGATCTTGTTTTTAATTCCGTCAAGGCCAGCCATAAGCATTGCTGAGAAAGCAAGGTATGGGTTAGCTGTTGGATCTGGGAAGCGTACTTCGATACGACGACCTTTTGCAGATGGCACAACTGGAATACGGATTGACGCCGAACGGTTACGAGCCGAGTATGCAAGCATTACCGGAGCTTCAAAACCAGGTACTAAACGTTTGTACGAGTTAGTTGACGCGTTAGCAAAAGCGTTGATCGCTTTAGCATGTTTGATGATACCGCCAATGTAGTAAAGTGCATCTTCAGAAAGTCCGCCGTATTTATCACCTGCGAATAAGTTTACGCCATCTTTTGCTAAAGACTGGTGACAGTGCATACCAGAACCGTTATCACCAACAACCGGCTTAGGCATAAATGTTGCCGTTTTACCGTAAAGGTGAGCCATGTTGTGGATAACATATTTCATTTCTTGGATTTCATCGGCCTTTAACACCATAGTATTAAAACGCGTTGCGATCTCGTTTTGACCGGCAGTCGCCACTTCGTGGTGATGCGCTTCAACAACTTGACCCATTTCTTCTAAAACTAGGCACGTTGCAGAACGCCAATCTTGGAAATCATCAACAGGTGCAACTGGGAAGTAACCGCCTTTAACACCTGGGCGATGGCCTGTATTGCCATCTGCATATTCTTTATCTGAGTTCCAAGCTGCTTGCTTAGAATCAATTTTATACATTGAACCTGACATGTCAGATTTGTATTTAACATCGTCAAATACGAAAAACTCTGGTTCTGGGCCAAATAAAACAGTGTCAGCAATACCCGTAGAGCGCATGTACTCTTCAGCGCGCTTAGCAACTGAGCGAGGGTCGCGTTCGTAACCTTGTAATGTAGAAGGTTCAACCACGTCACAACGAACGATTAGTGTTGTTTCTTCTGTGAAAGGGTCAAGTTTAATTGAATCTGCATCTGGTAGTAACACCATGTCTGATTCGTTGATGCCTTTCCAGCCAGCAATTGAAGAACCGTCAAACATCTTTCCATCTTCGAAAAAGTCTTCATCAACTTGATGATGAGGAATAGAAACATGTTGCTCTTTACCTTTTGTGTCAGTAAAGCGTAAATCAATGAACTTAACGTCATTTTCTTTAATAAAATCTAAAACCGATTGTGACATGTGTCCTCCAACTATTGGGTTTTATTATTGCTGCTTAGATACGTTGAATACTTATAAGCTGATTTTGTGCCACTATTATAATTATTTGTTTTTTATGTAAAAAAATATAAATAAAATAAAGGTGATATAGATTAAGCACCATCTTAGTGCGTAATTTTTCCAAAATGGTGCAATATTTACAAAGCAATAATTGCTTGTAAATTAATCACCTTAGACTAGCACAAAGAAAATGCAAAATACGCAGTAAAGTTGCTTTAAATTAACCCAAAACCATCTTTTTATATAAATATCTAAAAATTAATTATCATAATTAATTATTTTAAAACAATGGGTTAATTATTTTATTGAGAAAGTTTGAAATTTTATTTTGGATAAACTTTCATCCATTCCATTTATAGGGGATAATATGCGCCCTTTTAAATCCTATGCTGGGACATCTCGTGAAAGCGCAGGTGAGAACGTATAGCCCCTGCAGGATCAATGAGATTCAATTTCTCTGAGTGAATATATGAGCATCGAAAAGTTAAGAAATATAGCAATTATCGCCCACGTTGACCACGGTAAAACAACACTGGTTGATAAACTACTTGAGCAATCAGGTACATTAGAAACACGCGGCGGTAATGAAGAGCGCGTGATGGATTCAAACGACATTGAAAAAGAACGTGGTATTACCATTTTAGCGAAAAACACCGCTATCTCTTGGAATGATTACCATATCAATATCGTAGATACTCCTGGACACGCCGACTTCGGTGGTGAAGTTGAACGCGTACTTTCGATGGCTGACTCAGTATTACTACTTGTTGATGCTCAGGAAGGTCCAATGCCACAAACGCGTTTCGTAACGCAAAAGGCATTCGCGCAAGGCTTAAAGCCAATCGTTGTTATCAATAAAATTGATAAGCCAGGTGCTCGCCCTGATTGGGTTATGGATCAAATCTTTGATTTATTCGACAACCTAGGCGCAACTGATGAACAGTTAGACTTTAAAGTAATCTACGCATCAGCAATCAATGGTTGGGCTACATTAGATTTAGACGAAGCATCTGATAACATGGAACCTATGTTCAAGATGATCGTTGACGAAGTATCACCACCGGATGCAGATCCTGAAGGTGACTTCCAAATGCAGATTTCACAGCTTGATTACAACTCTTATAAAGGTGTAATTGGCATTGGTCGTATCAAACGCGGTTCAGTTGTACCTAACCAACAAGTTACGGTTATTAGCGCTGACGGGTCTAAACGTAACGGTAAAATTGGTTCAGTACAAAGCTACTTAGGTCTTGAGCGTATTGACACTGACAAAGCTTACGCTGGTAACATCGTAACGGTAACGGGTCTTGGCGAGCTTAAGATTTCAGATACGCTTTGTTGTCCTAACAACGTTGAAGCATTACCTCCACTAAGTGTTGATGAGCCAACAGTAACGATGACGTTCTCTGTAAATAACTCACCTTTCTGTGGTAAAGAAGGTAAGTTTGTAACATCACGTAATATCCGTGAGCGTTTAGACAAAGAATTAGTACACAACGTTGCACTTCGCGTTGCAGACACTGATAACCCAGATAGCTTCCGTGTATCGGGTCGTGGTGAATTACACTTAGGTATCTTAATCGAGAACATGCGTCGTGAAGGTTACGAGTTAGCGGTATCTCGTCCAGAAGTTATCTTACGTACTGTTGATGGTGTGTTAGAAGAACCGTATGAAACACTAACAATTGACTGTCAAGAAGAGCACCAGGGTTCTATCATGGAACAAATTGGTCTTCGTAAGGGTGAGCTTACTGATATGGCCCCAGATGGTAAAGGCCGTATGCGTTTGGACTTTATGATCCCAAGCCGTGGTTTAATCGGTTTCCAAACTGAGTTCATGACGTTAACATCGGGTTCTGGTTTACTTTACCATACGTTCGATCACTACGGTCCGCACAAAGGTGGCGAGCTAGGTGTTCGTAAGAACGGTGTAATGATTGCAAATGCAACAGGTAAAGCACTAACTAACGCATTATTTAACTTACAAGAGCGCGGCCGTTTATTCATCGGTCACGGTGTTGAAGTATACGAAGGTATGGTTATCGGTATTCATAGCCGTGATAACGACCTTACAGTTAATGCGCTTAAAGGTAAGCAACTTACTAACGTTCGTGCATCTGGTACCGATGAAGCACAAACACTAACACCAGCTCTTAACTATTCACTTGAGCAAGCGCTTGAGTTTATTGCTGATGATGAGTTAGTAGAAGTTACACCTGAGAACATTCGTATTCGTAAACGTCATTTAACTGAAAATGAGCGTAAACGTGCGGGTCGTGCGCCAAAGTCATAATCTATTAATTTAGAATCATGATTTTAAAAGCCGCTGTATTGCAAAATACAGCGGCTTTTTTGTGGATAATAGTTAGCCAGAGAAGAGCGTAAGTCCACAGGTTAAAGCATCGCAGTTGGTTCGATACTGTTAAACAGTTTTTAATATTGAACCTAAAAGAGGTATTAAGTTATTATCAAAGCTATATTTACTATGTGCGTGTGAGCTAGTGTGAATACCGAAAATGAAATTATGGCAAAACTAGAGATAGAACATATTGCTGAACTGCAAAAATATAAAGATGAATTTGAAACGTTAGGAAAAAATGATTGGGGCTTGAAAGATCTCATATCAATCTTTTTACCCTTTATTTTGTTATCAATTGCTAATAGCTTCTATGATATTGAAACTGAAATATTTCAAATAATATGTTTTATTTTCCTTGCTTCAGCTGTGGTGCAGGGAATGATTAGGGAGCAGACCAAAAAAACAAATCGCAGAATTGATTTGCTTCTTAAAATTATTAATCATGAGCAAAAGGGTGGCTGAAATTAGCTTTATTAGGGCGCAGCGCTCTTTATATAAGGAAAAACGTGCTTGAGAATTAAATAATCTATATTGCAAAGTCTCTGTTTTTGTTAATAGGGTATTTTTGTTGGGTTTCGCTTAGCTCAACCCAACCTTCGTTATCAATTATTAGTTAGTGATTACTTACTTTCGGTAGCAAGGTGATTTTCCCAAATACATCTGCATCTATAAATCCACGGTTTCTGTCACCGTTCACTGGCTTTACTTCGTGTGAGCCCATAAAGTGCTCACGAACTTTACTGCCGTCGTTATCGCAATATGCGAGCATAAAGCCAATAACGTGTTTTTCAGTTAATTTAAGCGGAGTGTTTTGTGCGCCTTGTTGATAATCATTCGGGTAGAGTTTTATCGCCACTTCCCACGTGATGTTATAGGGCGCAGTGGTATTACGCTTCCAGCTACTAACTAAGTGGTCGGTATATAAATGCGCTTTTTTATCAGGGCCATAATCGGCTGCTTGGTTATCAAGACCAATGTGATAAGCAAACGCGGTATGATTAAACTGATGATTCCCGCCCGATGCGTCACTATCTATAAACACTTCTAAGGCATCATCATCCCAGTATTTATCAGTTGGATTTGGGTGAGTATCAATCAGCACATCGTCACTAATATCTGCTTGTAAATACAAGTAGTTTTCATCCCATAGAAGACGGTAGCGGCCTTTAAAATCGGCATCTGATGAGGGAAGTGCGCCATCCATTAGGTGCGGCATAGGATGCCATGTGGCGCTATCCCATGTACTTTCAGAGACACCATCAATAATAATAGCTGTTGATGTATAACTAACTTCAATAGCCATAAGTGGTTGGGTGAAAAGTAAACTAAAAGCGAGTAGTGTTTTTTTCATTAATAAGCTCATCAATTAAAGATGATTTAGCTTGGCTTAAATAGCAATTAAAAACAATCTCATAGTTGTATTTATTATATTAACTTATTGCCCCAGTTATGCTTGTTTTTAATGCCAACATTAATAAATGCGCGCTTTCACCCGACATTTTAAAAGGGTTAAAGTCAATGTTACCCGAGTATTTTAGATTAAGTAATTCGGTTAGCTGTGATTGCGGCACATAGCCCATTGACCATGTTTCAAACTCTCTTTCGGGAATTTGGGTATAGTTGAGCATAATTACATTGTGGTGGCGTTTGTCATTTAATATTTGTTGATAGGTATTATTAACAGCGGTTCTGGAGCCTTCAAGGCATTGTAAAAAGTACTCATTACTAAAACATAACATGCCGGTGACATTTGTTTTTACATTGTAGGTTCGCGCACTTTGTAAAATATTTTCTATATCTTCAGGCCCAAAACCACTACTTATTTTACTGGCGTAAATGAGTCGCACAAGAAACATAAAACCCCCTGACTGTTTAGTTAATTAAAGATAGTTCAGTGAGGGGGTTATTACTAATTATGTAAACGTATTTTGCGTAAATGACTAATTAAAGCTGGATGCTTTCACCTTCATTTAAAATATACAGAGGTATCTTCGAGTTCATTTTTTTATGCATATGCAATAAGCGCAGTAGTGCAGAGTGGCTGCTGTGATCGCCCATCTTCCAACTTGAGTTACCATAGCCCCACGGTATCATTACTTTACAGTTAAGCGCTTGTGCTGCGGTTAATGCATCCTCAGGAGTGGTATGTACATAACGGTACCAGTTGCCGTTCTCTTTATGGTAATAAGAGGCAATAGGCATTAAGCACACATCGATATCGCCATATTTTTGCTGTATATCGTTAAAGTGTTTTGAATAACCAGTGTCGCCTGCAAAAAATAAAGTGCTGCCACTTTGCTCAAGTAACCAGCCATTCCATAGGTCTTTATTGTTATCTTCATAAATAAAAGGCACTAAAACACGACTACTAAAATGATGCGCAGGTAGCGCATGAATGGTTAAATCATCAATTTTAGTTTTTGCATACCATGCCATTTCACTAATGTTAAAGCCACCTGTTGGAAAGTTATCAGCCATACCAAGGGGGGTTAGGTAGCGAGGCTGATTACCAATTTCTTCAATATCGGCTTTATTGAAATGATCGTAGTGAATGTGAGAATACATAACGGCGACTAAGTTTTTCAATTCATTGTCTGTGAGCCAGTCGCCAGGCTTGCGATAAAATCCTGAAGTAAGGCGAAAAGCTAAATCAATAGGCGAGTCAAATTGCTCTTTTACGGGATCAAACACAACTTGTTGGCCATTCGGGGTTTTGATCACAAAGCCTGCGTGTCCGAGCCAACGAATAGTAAAGCCCGCATTAACCTGCGGATTTTTTTGCTGACCTTGATATTGGCAGTTTTCAGCCTCTGTTTCACAAACTAAGTTATTGTTTTTTGGGTAGCAATCAGTTTCACAGCTAACAGGATAACTTTTTTTGCCTGGGTAGAGGTTGTGGTAGCGCCCAGCTTGCTCACCTTGTTGATGAAGTGGAATAACGGTATTAGGGCCAGCAATAACCTCAATATTATTCGCAGTGCTGCATGCAACGAGCACACTGGAGGCGATGATTAAGCTAAGTGTATGTATTTTCATAATTCATTTTTAGTTGTTATTTTTATCTTACTGAAAGTGTAACAAAAGCAGTTTGCTAAAAAAGGACAAAAAAGTAACAAAAAGTGTGTATAAAAAAGCCCGCTATTTTTAGCGGGCTCAGTTTAATAGGTTAAATATTTAGGATTTATTCATTTGCTCAATAAATTTATTTGAGTCTTCAATCGATTTGTTCATATCATTCATTAATAACTGAATATCGCGCTTTAAGTTAGTAAATTCACCTTTGATAGCCGCTACCGCTTGCGCATTTAAGTTATGCTTTAAGTACAATACGTTGTCTTTTAAAGATGATAATACCGGCTCCATTTTACTCTCGGCGCTGCGCATTGAGCGAAGTAACTGGTCGAATTGACGTTGTGTTGCTGCTAACTTTTTGCTGCTTTCACGCTTAAGTGAGGCACTTTTGTATTGCTCTAACTCATCATTCCACTCATCAAATAAAGCTTCTGCTACGTCTTCAACTTTATTAATATTACTTGATACTTCGTTTGCCGCTTGAAGGCTTGACTCGTAATCGTCATTAAGTTGATTGTAAGCATCTTGCAACTCACCGCCATCAAAATTAATGAGTGTAGTTAAACGCTCAAGTGCTGATTGAAATTCTTGTTGAGACTCTTGTTGTGAGTCTTTTGTTTCTTCAACGCGGTCAATCAAAATATCACGCTTATGAACACCTACTTTTTCCATTGCCGAATAATAAGCAGACTGACAACCAGAGAGCATCAGCATTAACGCAAGTATGGTTGTCCCTAAAAATGTTTGTTTTTTCATCTGAATTCCTATTTACGAGTGTTAATGCTGTAAATTATGGCCTTGATTGTTATTATAATCAAAAGCTCACCAACAAAGTTAATTGTATGAATGATAAGCTCTCCCATTATAAACAGCAAGTTAAGGCGTTTTTAAAACTGCAACCAGGCTGGTGGATGCAATATTTTAATCGCTGTATTGACGATCAAATAACCATTAATGCAGGGTATTTAGCGTACGTTACTTTACTTTCGTTAGTCCCACTTATTGCTGTAGGTGTGGCAATATTTTCTGCTTTTCCAGGGTTTGAGTCGACCCGTTTAGCCATTGAGAGCTTTTTGTTTACTAACTTTGTGCCGACCTCTTCTGGTGTTATTAAAGAGCATATTAGCTCGTTTGCTAGTAATGCCAATCAAATGACGGCAGTAGGTATTGGCTTTTTAGCAGCCATTGCCTTGCTACTTATTCGTAATGTAGATGCCACGCTAAACCGTATTTGGCGAGTAAAGAAAAAACGCCCGATGATGATATCGTTTGCCGTATATTGGATGGTACTCAGCTTAGGGCCCGTATTACTGGGCGCCAGTATCGGTGTCACCTCATATATTGTGTCGTTGGTATCGTTTGCCGATCAGGGGATCCCAGGGTTTAGTGGCTTCTTGTTAAAGCTACTCCCTTATGCGATTTCTATGGCTGGTTTTATTATGCTTTACACCTTAGTGCCCAATACTCGCGTTTCGTTTAAGGCGGCCGTTCCCGGTGCGCTATTTGCTGCCATGTTATTTGAGCTAACCAAAAAAGGCTTTGCTTTGTACATTAGCCATTTTCCATCATACGAAGTGATTTATGGTGCGGTAGCAACCATTCCCATTTTGTTTGTATGGGTTTACTTGTCGTGGGTCGTGGTGCTACTAGGCGCTGAATTCACTGTGTGTATTAACATGCAGCATTACAATAAAAAAGATCAACAAGCAGAGGATACAGAGTAAATGCAGGGATTAATTCAACGAGTAACACATGCTAATGTGGTGATAGACCAACAGCTTGTCGGTGAAATTAAACAAGGCATTTTATTATTGCTGGGGGTGGAAAAAGAAGATGATGAAAGCAGCGCTGATAAACTATTACACAAAGTCACCAATTACCGTATTTTTAATGACGAAAACGATAAAATGAATCTCAGCCTTAAAGACATACAAGGCGAACTGTTAGTCGTATCGCAATTTACGCTCGCAGCCAATACAAAAAAAGGCATGCGGCCTAGCTTTTCATCGGCAGCTACACCAGACCAAGCGCAAGCGCTATATAATTACTTTGTAGAGCAGGCTAAATTACTCGGTATTAAGGTCGCGACCGGTGAATTTGCAGCCGATATGCAGGTGAGTTTATGTAACGATGGGCCGGTTACCTTTAATTTAACCGCTTAACGTGCTTTTTTTACAATCACAATATGATTAACAAAGCCGGTAATTTTTTGAATACTAATAGCCTTCCCAAATACAGTCAGTAGTACATGTTGTAACTGAGTGAGTTGTGATGAGTGCTGCGATAAAAAGTTAATAAATAAGATGCCCTGTTGATCAAGTGCATCATAAATTGTTTGATAAAAGCATGAATCAAATAAAAATCGCGGGGCGTCTAATTCACTAAATAAATCTAAAATGACCCAGTCCATATGCTCTGCTGATTTTAAAATTGTTTGCGCATCCTCGCAATGAATCTGTTGTTGTTCACTAGGGGCAAAAAATTGTTGATAACAGTCAATAATATGGGGGCTTTTCTCTACTGAAGTAACCTGCACTTGAGGATACTGTTCTAATAAGTAATTACGAATGGCACCGCCACCTAACCCCAGTTCGAGTACTTTTTTAGGTGTAGGTAGCTGTTGCCAAACCGTTGCTAAATAAGCAAGGTGTGGAAACAGTAATGCATGTGGTTTTGCTTTTAAAATAACAGACTGCAAGGTGTTATTAATGAGTAGCCAGCGAAGTTGTTGATACTCTCTTACTTGTATGTGCTCACCATGCTGATTATGCCAATAAAGTAACTGGCCTAGCGATGAACTATGCTCAATAAAATGTTGGCTGATCAGGCCACTACTGCAATGGATATATTTATTCATGCTATTGAGCATAAACCAGCAGAGGTAAATCGCAACGGCTTTTGTCATTAATTTTTTACAGCTGTTTTCTCAGCACCAAAGTCTTATTTGCAGTTTTATCCAGATCGAGTATGGTGTTTTTCACAAAATGCACAGCGTAATATTTTACATTTTTAATTTATGGAGTATGTATGTTTCAAGTGAGCACCCCACAAAGTAGTGAAGACTGGCAAGCCTATTACCAATTACGCTGGCAGGTTTTACGTGCCCCATGGGGCGAACCTCGGGGCTCTGAGCAAGACGATTTAGAGCAAGAGGCTGAGCATCGCTTCATTAAAAATAAAGCGGGTGAAGTATTGGGTGTGGCTCGTTTGCACTTTAATAATCAGCAACAAGCTCAAGTACGTTATATGGCGGTTGCAGAGGGTAACCGTAATCAACATATTGGTAGCCGTTTACTACATGAACTCGAAAAAATAGCGTGGAATCAAGATGCTGATGAATTAGTGTTGTTTGCTCGTGAGCGAGCACTGGAATTTTATCAGCGCCATGGCTATGAAAATAAAGAAAAAGCACATTTGGCTTATGGTGATGTACAGCATTACAAAATGGTTAAGCTCAAACCGAGTGAGCCAGGTTGGTTTCGCCACCCTAATTGGACTCAAGTACTGCAAAACACATGGCGTGAATCAATCCCCATTAGTGATGCTATGGGAATAAAAGTAGAAAGTTACACAGATTGGCAATTTACTACTCGTGCAGATTTAAATGCTAACTTAAATTTACACAACACCATGTTTGCGGGCTCTATTTATAGCCTAGCTACATTAACGGGTTGGGGTGCAACGTATTTAGCATTAAAAGAAGCCGGGCTTGAAGGGAATATCGTGTTAGCAGATGCCAACATTAAGTATTTAAAGCCACTGAATACTGACCCTAAGGGCTGTGTGAATATTCAAACCTGTAAAGGTAACTTAATGGAGTTACAAGAGGCGGGTAAGGCGAGCTATTTAGTACCAGTAACCATTTTTGATGGTGACGAGGTGGTTGCTCAATTTGAAGGGCAGTTTGTGGTTAAAAAATAATAAGAATAAACGAAAAAGCCAAGCGAGTTGCTTGGCTTTTTTTATAAGCATTTTTTACAGTAAATCTGTCAGTAATATACCCACACCAAAGCGTTCGATATCGGTGTTATAGTCTATCAAGCTCTCGCCATAGCCATTAAAATATTGTGCGTAGCCGCGAACTCTTCCCCATAATGGGAATGACCAATCAAGCTGAATTGCCCCGCGGTTATCTGAATTTAAATTATTGCGAGTCATAAAACTAAATTCATGATCGTTAAAGCGATACGCGCCACCAAATTCAAAGTAACCCATGTATTTATAGATATCTGGGTTATCGTCACCTCGTGCATCTAACGGCGCAGGCTTTTTGTTTTCAGGAATGCGATACCAAGGTTTAAAGCTAAATACAAAGCCGTCTTTTTCCCAAATGAAATCGGCATAAATGCGATTCCAAGAACGCGAGTTTGGCTGACTACGACCATTAGATTGGTGCGAAATACCAATGGCTATTGCCATTTCATCGCCCCATAAAACGTTTTCAGGGTCTAAGTAATTAATCCAAAATACTTCTGGCTCGTAGTTGGTTTCACGAAAAGGGGAAGAAATATCGTCGTTATATACTTGCCAGTATGACTGCAAAGTAAAGCCAAAAAATATCGCCTGGTCTGAGTCAGTAAACTCATCATACAAAGGCACTTTAATTGATAGCTGATATTTAGCTTCTAGGTTATCAAGTGGGTCGCCATCTTTTTTATCGGTTAACTCTGCAAATCCATCAAACGGGCGAGTGTTTGGGTTCGACATATAAGAAACAGGTAAAATATAATTACGTTTATGCGGGGTAATTACATTACGATTTTTTTTACCAACCGCTTCACGGGCTTGGCGTTTGTCGATAGCCGTTAGCTGCTTGCTTTCTTCAACGGCAGAACACTTTTTACGTAATTGATCGAGCGTTTGTTTACCGTCTCCACCGATCACTTCATTTAAAATACATTGTTTAACCAGCTCAAGTTCATTGTTTTGCTCGTTATTCGCTGTTTCTTCAGCAACAACGGTTGTGCTAAGTAATGTAGAAAGTAGTATCCAATGGCGCCAACTCATTATAATTCCTTTGTAAGTGAGGGAAGTCAGTATTTTGCTAATTATAGCGCCTTTTTAACACATAAATGGTGAATTTGTCCTGAACTTTAATACTTTAAAAAGAAAAGCGACCTAAGTCGCTTTTACTGTGTAACTAGTTATTTACTAGCTAACTCTCACGCAATGAGAAGGGGTGAGCTAAAGCTCAAAGACGTTAGTAAAAAATTTATACAGCTCGGTACCTTGATTCACACTCGCTGAGGCAAAATGCAATATCGCAATTGCATCGAGATCAAAGCTTAGAGTTTGCAGCGGTTGTTCGCTTAAATAGCGCTCCATGCGCAATATTTTAGCAATGGGTTCTCCAGCTTTAACATGCCCGCCAAGAGGTGCTAGGTATTCGACCATGCCACCCATGGGGGCGTAATAAGCAATATAATCATTTAGTTGGCAGCCATATCTTGTCATCAATTTTGGCTTGTAGGGGGCATCAACAAATACTTGCTTATGATTTAAATAACTTAAAATACTATTGGCATCGTTTAGTGCCGCGCTTAAATCGATTTTTTCTTGGCTGCCAAGCTCTACCGTAAAGGCTTCAACTTGCACGTTAAATTCACGCCCTTGCTGAGCAAGTTGCTCACTAAGCTGCCACCATGGACAAAAGCTTGCTTCATCCATTGCGCCATCAAAGTCATTAGGAATAACCAGCACATGGGGAATATTAAAGTAACGCGCGCTATCGGTCGCATACTCAGGGCAATATAAGTGTTGACTAGAAATAGGGCCGGTGTGTAAATCTAAAACTATATCTGCTTGATGCGCCAATTTTTGTAAGTTTAGCGCAATCCGTTTCCCCGTTGTTAAACGATAGTCAGGGCCGTTGAGTTGTTGCTCAACGTCATTAATTAACGCGGCTTTAAAGGCTGTTTTCAGAATCTTATCATCGGCATCGCTGAACTGCTGTGCAAACTGGGTCGCAAGTTTATTATTGCAGTGATACATGCGATTCCAATTAGTCCCCGTAATGGGATCGAATCGGCCAAGGGTAAATTCCCCCGACTTTTGATTACAGCCAATGGGGTTAGCGTAAGGAACTAAGGTAATATCACCTTTTAAATTAAGTGTTTTTAGTTGCTCAAGTAATTGGTAAATTACCGCGTTGCCTTGCACTTCTGCGCCATGCATATTTGCTTGTACATACACACTTGGGCCGGTGCCATCGCCTTTTAAACGATACACAGGAATAGTCAGTGGTAGTCCGTTTGCGACTTCGCCAACTACAATGTTTTCTTGGCTTATAGCTATGGTGTTATTCATCTTTTTTACCTCAAGTAGTGGCTTGCATCTTCTGCTTGTCGCACGCAACTCAATACGCCATTGTGTATAACATATTCACCGGCCAGCTCATGACATAAAAAGTACGGCATACTTTCGGTAAAACCGTAGGCACCGCATTGACTAAATACTAGCCAGTCTTGCTCATTTAAATCACTGGGTAATTGGTGCTCTCCTAAGCAATCAAGTGCAGTACATAAGGGGCCGTATAGGCTCATTGCTTGATTTGCTGCGTTTGAATCTCGTAATAAACGCGCAGGGAAATCTTGACTGGTGACCGCAGGGCGCAATAAATGATTAATGCCGCCGCTCATAATCACCTGTTGTTGGCCGTAATTTAGTTTGCGCTCAACAACAGGTGTGGCGTAGTGGCCGCATTCGCCTACAGCGTAGCGACCTAGTTCCATCCATAGCTCAGTAACCCCCGCATCGCATTTAATTTTTGCAAGCGCCTCTATGAGTGCATCCCAACTTAGACTGGGCGTATCAAGCGTATAGGGAATACCTAAACCACCACCTAAATCCAGCACCTTGAGGTTAATATTTAAATCCTCAGCAAGTTGCCTTAACGGCGTAATCATTTGTGTCCACAGCTCAGCGAGTTTGTCGCTGCTAAGCATGTTGCCCCACTGAAAAATATGCAGACCGTCAAAATTAAGTGCACAGTAATCACTGGTATTTAGCGTCTGCCACTCGTCGCACCCTAAGCCAAATGGAGTAAGACTATCGCCCCCTAAAGGATTTTTATCACCCTCAGGCCAGCGTAATTGTACCCTTAATAAAACCTGCAACTGGCACTGCTGAGCAATCGCTTGTTCGTTGAGCCAACGTACCTGATTGAGACTTTCGGCCACAAAGGTACGCACGCCACGCGCAATAAAGTGCTTAATTTGTTTAGGGCTTTTTGCAGGCCCCGTGTTGAGCACGCGTTCACTGTTAATTCCTTGAGCAAGGACTTGCTCAAGCTCGCCTTTACTGGCGACATCAAAGTTAAAACCAGCGTTATTTAAGCGTTGGATCACGCTAGATAACGGGTTCGCTTTAACTGCATACCAGAGTTTTACCTCGGTTTGTGCCACTAAACGCGTTAAATGTGTGTTTAGTGAATCAAGATCATAAACAAAAAAGGGCGTATCAAGCTCAGTTGCTAGCTTATCAATAGCGGTTTTAACGGGCGTGCTCAAAAAGGTCATTAACGTAAAACCTCTTCAAGCAATAATGACGCATCACTTTGCTCGTCACGGTATTTAACAATTAACGCACACGACATGCTTAAGCCTTGCTCGCGCGCCCAATCGTTTGACGCAGGGCGAGATCCAGGGATCACAATCGCGTATTCAGGGATTGCTTCGCCTTTATCAAGCTGGCGCTCATTTACGCAGTCATAAACAGGGATGGTTGCAGATAAGCGAACACCTGGGGCAAGTACCGCGCCTTTTTTAACTACCACGCCTTCAACAATCACACAGCCTGCACCAATGAATGCATCGTCTTCTATGACCACAGGGCTGGCACCAATGGGCTCAAGTACTCCGCCTAATTGTACCGCTGCGCTTAAATGCACATTTTTACCTACTTGAGCACACGACCCTACGAGCGCGTGGCTATCTACCATAGTGCCCTCGTCAATAAATGCACCAATATTTACGTACGCAGGTGGCATAATAATAGTGCCTTTGGCAACATGTGCACCACGGCGCACACTTGAACCACCGGGTACCATGCGAACGCCTGCTGTGGCTTCAAAGCTTTGCGGCGCTAAGTTATGTTTATCAACAAAACCGCCAGCAAACTCGGTGTTTTGACCGTTTTTAAAGGCTTCTAAAATGCCTTGCTTTACTTCTACGTTAGCGTGCCATTGGCCGTTTTCGTCTTGTGTTGCTGCGCGAACCGCGCCCGTTTCTAAATTATTTAATAGTTCTAACCAGTTCATTATAAAAACCTGTATTTAATGCCAAGATAAAATGGTGTTGTTTGCCGATGAAATGTCATCTGTGTGTGTCAGCTCAAGGTGTGTTAAAGGTGGGCGTAAATACGGACTGCCAATACGCCCTTGTAAATGCATTAACACTTTGACTGGGATAGGGTTGGCTACTGAAAATAAGCTATTGATAGCACTAGACCACTGGACAAAAAGATTAGGGTGTTGGCCGCTTAAACTGCGCTTTACAAACTCATGGGTTTGCACTGGCCATGCATTGGCTGCAACCGACACTAAACCTTTTGCACCTGCTTGGGCAAAATAAGGCATGAGGGCATCGTCACCACTAAAAATGGCTAGTTCAGGCGCTGCTTGTCGATAGGCTTCAAATTGAGAGATAGAGCCACTGGCTTCTTTCAGTGCCCATAAATTTTTATGTTGTTTGAGGTTTTCAATGGTTGCAATGGGAATGCTAACCGCACTACGTCCTGGTACGTTATAAAGCATACAAGGATGAGAACTGGCATTGAGTAAGCTTTCAAACCAATGCGTTTGCCCCACTGCACCGGGTTTGGCATACAAAGGCGAGCCGAGTAAAAAACCATGGATAGGCAGCTGGTTGCAGTAATTAACCCATTCAAGCTGTTGCTTTAAGTTACTACCGCCTACCGCAACCATAAGGGGGACGCTCGGCTGTAATTGGCAGACATGCTCTACTATGGCTTGCTGTTCTTTGAGGGTAAGGGCTAACCCTTCGCCGGTGCTACCTAGCAGTAAAATGCCATTGTTAGCGGCTTCTTGTTCGGCCACCAAGGTGTCTAAGGTTGCGTAATCAACTAGGCCATTTTGATCAAATGGGGTGATCAGCGCAGTCCATAAATGGAAATTGTTAATATTGAAGTTGTTGATCATCTCTCACGAACTTATAGGGCATTCGTCGAGTTTTTGGCGGGTATTTAGGATGCCTGACTCTTTGAATGTGTTTATAATTCGAAGAGCGAATGGGCTTAAATAATAGGGCGCACGGCCTTATTATACTAAGACCAGAAGCTCTCCACCAAATATGTTATTGGTGACAGTCGCTAGGATTCAGCCTAGTCGCCCGAAGCAACCTTTCACAAAAAAGTGTTACCTCTCGGCGTTAATTCCCCTCACGTATGCTCAATGGAGTTTGCGCTCCTAACATACGCTACCTGAATAACGCACCTCTTCCAGCCCTTTGCACTTGCTATTGAAAAATCAATCAGCAAATACAATGTAATAGGGTAAGTGTGGCGATTAAACCACTTTAGCCGTCTAGGTGTCAAGTGACTAAATATAGATAGATTCATCCTGATTGACAGTTATTACGTATTAGCTGCTTTTCTCGTACACTAGTACTATTGTCGAAGTAAGGTATTAAGCAGATGGAAAAATTTAGTGATATTTATAAGCGAGCGGTAGAGCGAAAGGGCTCTGAAAAAATGCTTAAGTTGTTACTCGCAAAACCTTTATCAACAAAGCAACTCGTCACATTAAGTGATGATGATTGGCTAGAAGAATTTACTCGGAAAGTTTTTCAAAGTGGTTTTTATTGGTCGGTGATCAACAGTAAGTGGGCCGGATTTAGAGAGGTTTTCTGGGATTTCAATGTTGAAAAACTATTGATGATGCCACCGGATATGCTTGAGCAAAAAGCCAGTGATGAGCGGATTGTACGCAACTATAAAAAAGTAAAAACTATTACTGAAAATGCGTATATGATCCACGAAGTTGCAGAGCAATACGGCAGCTTTAGTGAGTTTATTGCTAACTGGCCAAGTGAAGATATTATTGGCTTGTGGGCGTATTTAAAAAAGCATGGTGCAAGGCTTGGTGGTAATACCGGCCCTTATGCGCTGCGCGCCTTAGGAAAAGATACTTTTTTACTTTCAAGAGACGTAGAAAGCTATTTGCGTGCCCATAAAATTATAGATGGCGGATTACAAACTAAAAAGTCACTAAGTGCGGCGCAGGCATTCTTTAATGAACTGCAGCAGCAAAGCGGCTTAAGCATGCAAGAGCTAAGCTTAATTGTCGCTTATGGTGTAGGCGACAATCGCGTAGGTATCAGCCAAAAACAATAGGATTAATTATGAAATTAGTGCCAAGGTATACCGACATTGGTGAGGGGTTTGCAATTAGCGATCATCCAGCCAAGGTGACAGCGCCACAGTTATTGTTATGGAATGAGCCCCTAGCTAAGCAATTTAATATACAAGTGGATGCAGATTCCCGAGCAAATATATTTAGCGGTAATGAACCCCAAGCGATTTCTCCGGTGGCACTGGGATATTCTGGTCATCAGTTTGGTCACTTTTCACCGCGACTAGGGGATGGTAGGGCGCATTTGCTCGGTGCGATTAGCGATGATAAAAATCAGCTTTGGGATCTGCAATTAAAAGGCGCTGGTGCTACGCCATTTTCGCGCGGAGGCGATGGCCGCTGTGCATTAGGTCCAGCTATTCGTGAGTACGTAATGAGCGAAGCTATGCACGCGCTTGGCATTCCAACAACGCGTTGTTTAGCCGTGGTTGGCAGTGGCGAAACCGTCTATCGCAACCCACCTCAACCAGGTGCTATTGTAACCCGACTCGCCAGCAGTCATATTCGGGTGGGCTCGTTTCAATATTTAGCCACTCAAGGTGACGTTACTAGCCTAAAAAACTTAGCCGACTTAGCCATTCAAAGACACTATCCCGAGATTAACAGCACTGGCGCTCAGCGTTATTTAGATTTTTTAGCTGCAGTGATCGCCAACCAAGTCAAATTAGTCGTAAGTTGGATGAGGGTGGGGTTTATTCATGGTGTTATGAACACCGATAACACCTTAATTAGTGGTGAAACCATAGATTACGGCCCATGTGCCATGATGAACCAGTTTGATTTTGATACCGTGTTTAGCTCTATTGATAAACAAGGGCGTTATGCGTTTGGCAATCAGCCAAACATGGCAAGTTGGAACTGTGCCCGCTTAGCAGAGAGTCTAATAGCGCTGATCAGTGACGATGACGAGCAAGCGGTGGCAATGATGACGCCTTTAATTGAGGGCTTTTCAACGCAATTTAACCAACAATTTAGCGCGATGTGGGCGCAAAAGTTAGGGTTAACAGTCGCGGATGATAAAGATAATGAGTTGGTGGGGGAGTTACTAGGGTTATTAAAACAACACCAGCTTGATTATACCAATACTTTTAATGCGTTAACTGAATCGTTAAATGGACAAGCGCAAATACCATCAGCACTCGTATCATGGGCGCAGCAATGGCAAACACGAACTAATGAGCATAGTTATAATATGATGCGACAGGCAAATCCAAGTGTGATTCCGCGTAATCATATTATTGAAGATATTATTACGCAGTACACTACGCATGGGGATAGTGAGCTACTCAGTCGTTTTAGCCAAGTGATGGCGAGCCCTTACACAAACCATGTGCAGGCCACAGAGTTTCAAACGCCGCCCGAAGATGATAAGAATTATCGTACTTTTTGTGGTACTTAAGTATGGTTTTTTGCATTTTAAAATGAATATAAAAGGTCATTTTTTACCCCAGCGACGTTCATTCATAGAGCAAACTATGAACGGGTGATACCATAACTCCACAAAAGCCAGTGATCGTGTGGGGTTTAAAGCGATTGTTTGCTTTTTGAGCTAGCCTGTGTTCATCGACATTTTTTATGAGCTAGTTTTATTATCCTAGATATTGAAAAAATATATTTGCGTTAAGTATTGATTAACAAAGACTCAGTTACTGTATAGGTAAGTTAGAAGAGCTAGCAATGCTTAGCTACATTTTTAGTTGTTAAAATGGGAAGAAAACAATGAAATTAAAATCACTTACAATGGCTATTGCGTTAGCTGCAACTAGCGCATCTACTTTCGCAGCCGAGCAAGAAGGCTTTTACATCGGTGCATTCGGCGATTATTACGATGCTTCGTGGAAAAACATGCGTGAGCAAGCTGGCCTTGACGTTAATGAGTCAACAGGCTGGGGTGCTGAATTAGGCTACCGCTTTAATGATTACTGGAGTGCGCGTTTAGAGTACGCAGACCTAGACTTCAATGCTCACGACAAAGTATTGAACAACCGCAACGATATTGACGGCGAACGTTACGGTATCGATGCACTTTACCACTTTGGTGGCGGTCCTTTCTACGGTTTATTTGGTCTGAAAGATATTGATGTTGTTGATGACAACACGTTTGTAAACGCAGGTGTAGGTTACCGACACTTTGTTACAGACAACTTTTTTGTTAATGCTGAAACCAGTGTTTACCAAGGTTTAGACAAAGGCTACACAGATGTTGGCGCTAAATTAGGTATAAACTACTTCTTTGGTCAAAAATCGGCGCCAGTAGCACCGGTTGAGCCTGCACCACAGCCAGAGCCAGAAATTGTTCCTGTGCCGGTAGCACTTGCTGATACAGATAAAGACAGCATTCCTGATGTAGATGATAAATGTGCCAATACACCTATGACAGATGCTGTTGGTAGCGATGGTTGTACACTTTATGAAGATACTGAAGTAACAGTAAGCTTGTTAGTAACATTCCCTAACAATGACTCGTCAGTTTCACAGCAGTACTTAAATGATATTGATGAAGTAGCGACTTTCTTAAAAGAGTACCCAGATACAACAGTGCTTCTTGAAGGTCATACGTCTGCAGTAGGTAAAGCGTCTTACAATAAATGGTTATCTAAAAAACGTGCTGATGCAGTAGCTAAAAAGCTAATTGCTGATGGTATTGCAGAAGATCGCATTACAACGGCAGGTTTAGGTGAAGAACGCCTTAAAAATGAAGCGAATACGGCAAAAGCGCATGCTGAAAACCGCCGCGTTGAAGCACACGTAAAATCTATTAAACGTGTAAAAGTATTACGTTAATAGCCTCATTATTGAGTAAAAACCCAGCTTAGGCTGGGTTTTTTTATGGCTGCTTAATAGGTATTCATGGGATTTGGTTTTACTTTTTTCACTATTCATATTATTAATAATCGGTATAACTAGTTGCCTAACTGGATGGATTTTAATCTATGCACAAAAGCTTTATAATCGGCAGATAGAATACTATAAGTATTGGGTTATGGTGTGTTTAGTAAACACCACCGAATACTTTAACGTCACCAAGAGGGCAATACTGTGCTACAAGAATATCGTAAACACGTAGAAGAACGTGCCGCGTTAGGTATCGTACCAGCGCCATTAGATGCTCAGCAGACGGCTGATCTTATTGAGCTAATTAAAACGCCACCGGCAGGTGAAGAAGAGTTCATCCTAGAACTACTGATCAACCGCGTACCACCAGGTGTTGATGATGCAGCCTACATTAAAGCAGGATTTTTAGCGGCTGTTGCTAAAGGTGAAGCTGTTTCTCCGTTGATTTCTAAAGAAAAAGCAGCTGAGTTACTAGGTACTATGCTCGGTGGCTACAATATTGCGCCAATGGTTGAACTACTTGATGACGAAGCGTTAGCGCCAATTGTAGTAAAAGGCCTTTCGAACACATTATTAATGTTTGATGCGTTCTACGATGTAGAAGAAAAAGCAAAAGCAGGTAATGCATACGCCAAGCAAATTATAGAGTCTTGGGCTGCTGCAGAATGGTTTATCAATAAGCCAGCCGTTGCTGAAAAAATCTCTGTTACGGTATTTAAAGTCACTGGCGAGACAAACACAGATGATTTATCACCAGCACCAGATGCATGGTCACGTCCTGATATTCCACTTCATGCATTAGCTATGCTTAAAAATGAGCGTGATGGTATTAACCCTGACAAAGACGGTGAAGTAGGTCCAATCACTCAGCTTGAAGAATTAAAAACTAAAGGCTTACCACTTGCTTACGTAGGTGACGTTGTTGGTACAGGCTCTTCGCGTAAGTCTGCAACAAACTCTGTGCTTTGGTTTATGGGGGATGATATCCCATTCGTACCAAACAAGCGCGTGGGTGGTGTATGTTTAGGTAACAAGATTGCGCCTATTTTTTTCAATACAATGGAAGACTCGGGTGCGTTACCAATCGAATTAAATGTTGATGAATTCAACATGGGTGACCAAATCGACATCTACCCTTATGAAGGTGTTGTGAAACGTCATGGTACTGATGATGTGATCTCTACATTTGAACTTAAATCAGAGGTAATTTTAGACGAAGTTCGTGCTGGTGGTCGTATTCCATTGATCATTGGTCGTGGTCTTACAGACAAAGCACGTACATCATTAGGTTTAGGCGCAACTGACGTATTTAAAGTACCAGCAATGACTGAAGTATCAGACAAAGGCTTTACGCTTGCGCAAAAAATGGTTGGTAAAGCATGTAACGTTGCCGGTATTCGCCCAGGCCAATACTGTGAACCTAAAATGACCACGGTTGGCTCGCAAGATACAACAGGTCCTATGACGCGTGATGAGCTTAAAGACTTAGCCTGTTTAGGTTTCTCTGCAGATTTAACAATGCAGTCTTTTTGTCATACATCCGCTTACCCTAAGCCAATCGATGTAAACACGCACCATACGCTTCCTGATTTTATTATGAATCGTGGCGGTGTATCGCTTCGCCCTGGTGACGGTGTAATTCACTCATGGTTAAACCGTATGTTATTACCAGATACCGTAGGTACGGGTGGTGATTCACATACACGTTTCCCATTAGGTATTTCATTCCCAGCAGGTTCGGGGGCGGTAGCGTTCGCAGCTGCAACGGGTGTAATGCCACTAGATATGCCTGAATCAATTTTGGTTCGTTTTAAAGGTGAAATGCAACCGGGTATCACTTTACGTGACCTTGTACATGCTATCCCTTATTTTGGTATCAAAGAAGGCCTATTAACGGTTGAGAAGAAAGGTAAAATCAACGAATTCTCTGGTCGCATACTAGAAATTGAAGGGGTTGAGCACTTAACGGTTGAGCAAGCGTTTGAGCTATCCGATGCATCTGCAGAGCGTTCAGCTGCTGGCTGTACTGTTAAGCTTTCTAAAGAGTCTATCAGCGAATACCTTGAGTCTAATATTGTTATGCTTAAGTGGATGATTTCTGAAGGTTACGGCGATGTACGTACGATTGAACGTCGTGTTACTGCAATGCAAGACTGGTTAGCAAACCCAGAGCTAATGGAAGCTGATAAAGACGCAGAGTACAAACACGTACTTGAAATCGACCTTGCTGAGATTAAAGAGCCAGTACTGTGTGCGCCAAATGATCCTGATGATGCACGCCTACTTTCTGATGTGACAGGCGAGAAAATCGATGAAGTATTTATCGGTTCTTGTATGACTAATATTGGTCACTTCCGTGCTGCAGGTAAATTACTCGATGGCTTTAAAGGGCGTATTCCAACACAGCTTTGGGTTGCTCCACCAACGAAAATGGATAAAGACCAACTTACAGACGAAGGTTACTACGGTATTTTTGGTCGTGTTGGTGCACGTATTGAAACGCCAGGGTGTTCACTGTGTATGGGTAACCAAGCACGTGTTGCGGACAAAGCAACGGTTGTGTCTACTTCTACACGTAACTTCCCTAACCGTTTAGGTACAGGGGCAAACGTATTCTTAGCATCAGCAGAGCTGGCAGCAGTAGCAGCAATTTTAGGCAAATTACCTACACCTACTGAGTACCAAGAATACGCAGCGAAGATCAATGCAACGGCAGCAGATACCTACCGTTACTTGAACTTTCACCGTATGCCTCAGTACACTAAAAAGGCAGACAACGTAATTATTCAGCAAGCTGTATAATTTATAGAGTGTGTTTAAAAAACTCGCTTCGGCGGGTTTTTTATTGTCCAAATAAAATATTAGATAGATAATGCTTAATTCGCTGCATGATTGTATTAACTTTCGTTAAATATCGTCATTGATATGGTTAATAAAGCAAAAAATCCTCTCTACATGCATTAAAATCCTCGACAATATTATCATTATTATAAGCAGGATTTTATGACCGCATTAAACAACCAGAATTTACTGCAACTTCGTTTTATTAACCAAGCCAATATTGATTTGGTTAAGCCTTCTTTTGATAACTTACCTGCAAATCCTTATGCAGATGGTGCGTTTCGTAAACGCCGTTATTCAGTGGTTAAATTACAAAATGGTGAGCTTAATCTTCAAGCGACCAAAGCGTTTGTGCAAGACGATTCAATTAATACCTTTCAAGGTAATGTTGAGCGTACTTACGAAAACTTAGAGCAAAGCTTGCTTGAGTCTGAGGGTATGAAAAGCATTGTTAGCGAATTTGCAGCGATCACCGGCATTGACGCAGAGCGTGATATTGAAATTCACCAATTTAGAATGCTTGCCATTGATAGCGATACGCCAGCAGCTCCAGAAGGTGTGCATCAAGATGGGTTTGACCATGTGTGTGTATGTGGTGTTTCTCATGAAAATTTAGAAGGTGGTGAGCTATTGGTTTATGAAAACCAACAAGCTGAACCGTGTTTTAAAATGGAAATAAAAGACGGCATGTTTGCACTAATTAATGACCGTCAGGTATGGCATAACGCCACGCCAATGAACAAAATTGATGCTAACAAACCAGGTTACCTGGATTGCTTTGTACTAACTGCTTAAGAGAAATAAAATGAATTTAATGCAATTGCGCGCGCAATTTCCTGCTTTAATGCAAACTGTTGATGGCAAGTCACCGGTGTTTTTAGATGGGCCAGGTGGCTCACAAGTACCTCAGTCGGTACTCAATGCCATGACCGCTTATTTAGGGCATTACAATTCAAACTTGGGCGGTGCGTTTTTCTCAAGTGACAAAACGGTTGAGCTGATGGCGAATGCGCGTCAAGCGGCGGCTGATTTGTTAAATGCGCCCAGTGCACAAAATATTGTGTTTGGCCCTAATATGACTAGCCTAACATTTAGCTTTAGCCGAGCAATTTCACGCAATTGGCAAGCAGGTGATGAAATTATAGTGACCAATGCTGATCATTTTTCAAATGTATCGTCTTGGCAGCAAGCCGCTGAAGATAAAGGCGCAGTGGTTAACACAGCGCTAATTAACGAAGCCGATTGTAGTTTAGATATGGCGCATTTTGAAAGCTTATTAAACGCTAACACTAAATTGGTTGCGGTTACGTATGCATCAAATACCACTGGCTCTATTAACGATATTAAACGTATTATAGAGCTTGCTCATAATGTGGGTGCGTTGGTGTATGTTGATGCGGTGCATTATGCGCCACATGAACTGATTGATGTACAAGCGTTAGATTGCGACTTTTTAGCTTGTTCTGCATATAAGTTTTTTGGCCCGCACTTAGGCATGGTTTATGGTAAAACTGAGCACTTAGAAGGGTTTACACCTTATAAAGTAGAGCCAGCAAAAGATGTTGCACCAGGTCGCTGGGAAACCGGCACACAAAGTTTTGAGGCACTTGCAGGCTTTATTGCGGCGGTTGATTACATAGCGGCGATTAGCGAACTTGATGACAGTCACTCACGCCGAGAAAAATTACGTGTTGCGTTTGCTAAAACAAAACAACATGAAATGGCATTGAGTGAATACTTTTTAACGCGTCTAGTTAACTACCCAAAAATTAAGTTGTTTGGTATAGACGATTTAGAGCGTTTGAGTGAGCGTACCCCTACGTTCGCACTGACCTTTGAAGGGTTAGAGCCTCGCCAAGTGTCTGAATTTTTGGGTAAACAACATGTATGTGTATGGGATGGTAATTTTTACGCCCAAGGTTTATGCAAACAACTGGGTGTGCTTGATAAGGGCGGCGTAGTACGCATTGGTTGTATGCACTACAACACCATTGAAGAGATGGACACTTTGTTTGACTTGTTTGATGAGCTGATTTGAAGCTGTCAGCTATAAGCCGTCAGCTTTCAGTTTAATGCAAATACTTGACAGTAGTCAGCAGTTAGTTAATTTCTGACCGCTGACCGCTGACCGCTGACCGCTGACCGCTGACCGCTGACCGCTGACCGCTGACCGCTGACCGCTGACCGCTGACCGCTTTAGCTTTGTGGCGTTCCATAAATTTGCTCTGCTCGATTAAACAAAACCCATGAGGTTAAAATATACTTATCGTTTGATACTGGCTTATTGCCTCTATGTGTATGCGTAAAGTAGCCTGGGGCAATTACCATGCTGCCTTTTTTAGGGGCTATTTTACGATTTTGATAATAAAACTCGGTTTCTCCGCCTTCTTCAACATCATTTAAATAAAACATAAATAACAACACCCGATGCAGTGCTTCATTATGCTGTAGCTGCGGATACACCTCACTGTGCCAATACGGATAACCGCCTTTATTTACTTCGTATTTTTGCGCTTGAATATTACCGAGTCTAAAAATTTGCTGTACCAATAAGGGGAGTTGTGGTTTACCTACCTCGTCATAGTTGGCGTGAGTTAAATCAACCGGTTGTCCTGTTTTTGGGTGATATACCTTTAAACCAAATGCCCCAATCATCATAAAAATATGTTCTTCAATGTAGTTGAAAACATACTGTGCAGTGGTTTGTTGAATATGTTTTAATTGTTCTGCGTATTCAGGATGATTGTTTAAGTATAAGTCGTGGCTATCTTTTTTATTAAGGTCAACACCGCCCGATGTCATCCCTTGTTTAATATGCGGGCTTTGAGAAAAGGTAGTGATAAAGTTATCGCAAAATTCATTACTGAGCGCGTTGTCATACACGCGGATAAAGTCCGTCATGAGTTACCTGTTTAATTATTATTGGATTATTATGTTTACTGAAAAAGTGATGCCGCGTTTTAGCGAAACGGATGCACTCGGACACATCAACAATACCGTACTCCCCGTATGGTTTGAAGCGGCCCGAGTACCTATTTTTAAATTTTTTACGCCTGATCTAAATCCACACAACTGGAAGTTAATCATTGCTAAAGTAGAAGTGTCGTTTGTTGGCGAACTATTTTATGCCCATGAGGTGACAATTAACACCAGCATAGAGCAGATTGGCAATAGTTCATTTGTGATCCGCCAAGAAGCATGGCAGCAAGATAAGTGCTGCGCCATTGGTAAAACGGTGATGGTACGTTATGACTTTGCTAGTAAAACAAAGCAACTACTTTCGACTGATGAAAAAGCCGCATTAACACAGCACCTTGTAGCAGTTAGTTAATCGCAGCTTAACTATGACAAGCAGGATGTTTAGTTAAATATTGCCCCAAGGCAATGACTTGTTTTTCAGTAAAGCGCAGCCCAAGCTTTGTTCGTCGCCAAAGTATATCTGCGCTGGTTCTTGCCCATTCATGGTTTACTAAGTAATCAACTTCTTGCGCATAAAGACCATGACCAAAGTGATAACCTAAATCGCCGATTGCTTGGCTGTTCCCCAGTAATTGATAACTAAGCGTGCCATAGCTGCGAACCATACGTTTTAAGGTGTCGATTGCCAGCCAAGGGTAGCTGCTTTCTAACTGTGCGCTAAGGTATGCTTGGTTACTAAAGTCACCGCCTGGTAAAGGGGCATCTTTCGTCCATGAGCCACTCATTTGTGGGTAAAAAGGCGCTAACTTATTGACGGCATTTTCTGCAAGCTTTCTATAAGTGGTAATTTTGCCACCAAACACACTTAATAATGGAGCATAATCAGCTTCATTATTTAATATCAGTTTGTAATCGCGGGTCACCGCTTGGGCATCTGTTGATTTGTCATCTAACAGCGGGCGCACGCCACTAAACGTGTGCACAATATCCGCTTCGCTTATTGGCTTTTTAAAGTAATGATTAGTAATACTGATGAGATACTCGATTTCTTGCTCACTAATTTTTACATCAGCAATATCGCCGGTGTACTCTTCATCTGTGGTGCCAATCAGTGAGTAATCTTGCTCATAAGGAATGACAAATACAATGCGGTTATCTTCATTTTGTAAAATATAGGCAACTGGCTCATCGTGGAGTCGGGGCACTACAATATGACTGCCTTTCACAAGGCGAATAGTGTGCGGTGTGGGCTGGGTAAATACATCTTCAAATAATGACGCGACCCATGGGCCTGCGGCATTTACAACACTTTTTGCCTTTATATTTAGGTGCTGCTTGCTGGCTTGTTGCTCTAAAATCACATCCCAATAATCTGCGTTACGCGTTGCTTTAATGCAGCGGGTGCGTGTTGCAATGGTGGCGCCTAAATTATGAGCCGCTTGGGCGTTTAAAATCACTAAACGCGCGTCATCAACCCAGCCGTCTGCGTATTCAAAGCCTTGGGTAATGCTGCTGTTAAGAACGCTATCGCTGTTAAACTCAATCGCCTTTGAAGCGGGTAAAGTATTACGCTTGGCTAGGTGGTCGTAAATAAATAACCCCACACGAATCATCCAAGAAGGACGTAAGTGTGCTTGGTGCGGCAGTCGAAAAGACAGTGGCCACATAATATGCGGCGCTTTTTTTAATAGCACTTCACGTTCACGTAATGCCTCTCTTACCAATCTAAATTGATAATTCTCTAAATAGCGTAGCCCGCCATGAATAAGCTTGCTGCTATTAGAGGAGGTGGCTGAGGCTAAATCGTTTTGCTCACACAATAATACTTTTAAACCGCGACCACTGGCATCGGCAGCAATGCCAGCGCCGTTAATACCGCCGCCAATAATGAGTAAGTCATATTCGTTGTCGTGTGCGCTCATAGATTTTACTCACTCTCGCCGTCAGTGCTATTAGAAAGTCTAACTTGTGCAATGCAATGTAGCCACTTTGCATATAAATCGTTGCGCTCTTCACTGCTCATGGTCGGTTCAAAACGATGATCGCTTTTCCACATGCTGGCAAGCTGCGCAGTTGATTTATACACCCCAGTTTGCAAACCGGCTAAGTAAGCAACCCCTAACGAAGTGGTTTCGGTTAGAGTAGGGCGCTCAACGCTTGCGCCTAAAATATTGGCTAAAAACGCCATTGCCCAATTATTGTTTGCCATGCCGCCATCAACTCTTAGAATACTAGGGCGGAGTCCGTCGCCTTCCATGGCTTTTTGTAGATCTTTGGTTTGATAACCCACCGACTGCAAGGCAGCTGCAACAATAGTGCTAATGCCTGAGTCTCGGGTTAAGCCCAAAATTGCGCCTCGGGCATTTGCATCCCAATAGGGCGCACCTAAGCCTGTAAACGAGGGAACCAAGAATACCCCATGATCCAAGGGAACATCTTTGACGAGAGCTTCACTTTCTCCCGCGTTTTCTAATAACTTTAAGCCTTCTACTATCCACTGCATGGTGGCACCAGCCATAAAAATACTGCCTTCAATCGCATAGGTGGGTTTGCCGTTGAGCCGATACGCAAGAGTGGTTAATAAACGATTATTTGATTTTAGTGCTTTATCACCAGTGTTAAGCATTAAAAAGCAGCCCGTTCCGTAAGTACTTTTTGCCATTCCTTCTTCAAAACAAGCTTGACCAATTAAGGCGGCTTGTTGATCGCCTGCTATACCGCAAATTGGAATTTCACCACCAAATAGCTCGCTTGCAGTCACCCCAAAGTCAGCCGCTGAGTCCATTACCTCAGGTAGTATCGACGCTGGAATATCAAATAAGGCGAGTAAGTCTTCATCCCAGCATTGCTGATGAATGTTAAACAGTAATGTACGAGAGGCATTGGTAGCATCGGTTTTGTGAGCTTTACCGTTAGTGAGTTGCCATAGCAAGTAGGTATCTATCGTACCAAATGCTAGTTCACCTGCGTGTGCTTGCTCTTTAGCGCCTTTGACGTTATCTAAAATCCAACGAATTTTGGTTGCAGAAAAGTAAGGATCGAGCACTAAACCGGTTTTATCATTCACCATTTGTGTATGCCCTGCATGACGTAAACTATCGCAATATTCACTGGTGCGTCGGTCTTGCCACACAATCGCATTGTAGATAGGTTGCCCGGTTTTTTTATTCCACACTAAGGTGGTTTCTCGTTGGTTAGCAATGCCAATGGCAATAATGTCGGCGGCAGTGACTTGTTGCTGCGATAATACACTTTTAACGCTGCTTAATACGGTTTGCCAAATATCTACAGGGTCATGTTCAACCCAACCATTTTTCACAAAGTGTTGAGGGAAGGTTTGTTGAGCCGTGTCAAAAACCTCGGCATCTTTAGTGTATAAAATAGCTCGAGAGCTTGTCGTTCCTTGGTCAATCGAGAGTATGTATTTAGACATAAAAAATAGTGTTGTTTAATTTAGATAAAGACAGCTTGTCTTTAAGCTAAACGAATAGCAATGCTTTTGCACCATAATGGTTAAAATTATAGATGAGCGAAAGGTAGGAGAGGGAGGTGAACACTCAATTCTGGCGCCTACAATTTTATAGGCGCCAAATAACAACAATTAATTAGCATCCGTTAATTGTTGATGTAGCCAATCTTTTAATACCATTCGGTCGTGTTTTAACTGCTGCATGGCTTCGTCATCGATAGGTGAGTCTTGTAGCTCAAGTACTCGAATTTCTTTATCGATTTCATTGTATTGTTTTGCTTTGGTTGCAAAGTTTTCATCGTTTGCATTAAGTTTTGCAATAGTTTGCGTGTAATCAGGAAAATCTTTAGTTAATGAATGGTCTTCGCCTAACATAGGTTACTCCTTAAATGGCTGTTGCATAATGCACGTCACGTTATATAAAAATGATCAGTGACTTGGGGTGTCCCCATACAACAGAGCTTGGGCTGATCTAAAATAAATCAACCGTTATTGGTTGTTAGTGTGTCTATTTATGTTTGCTGGGCTGCAAAACACTGACACCTGCAAAGGCTTCAGTTAGAATATGCCTGCGACAGGCCCTAATTACTTTGAGTACTTTATTACATGCTTTTAATGATCGATAACTACGACTCGTTCACCTATAACTTGGTACAGTATTTTCAGCGCTTAGATCAAGACGTGTTGGTAAAACGTAACGACCAAATAACGCTGAGTGAGATCAAACAGTTAAACCCAGATCATATTGTGATTTCTCCAGGGCCTAAAAACCCGACTGAAGCGGGAGTGTCGTTATCTGTGGTAGAGCAGTTTAAAGGAGTTTATCCTATATTAGGTATTTGTTTGGGGCACCAAACCATTGCTCAAGTGCTAGGTGGTAAAGTAGTGCGAGCTAAACAGGTTATGCATGGAAAAACATCGCCTATTTATCATCAGCACCAAGGCATGTTTAAAGGCCTACCTAATCCACTTACGGTGTGCCGCTACCATTCATTAATTGTTGAAGCGCACTCATTGCCAAAGGAGTTAGAAGTAACAGCATGGACTCAAAGCATCGCTGGGCAGCGTGATGAAATTATGGGATTATTACATAACGAGCTCGCACTTGAAGGTGTGCAATTTCACCCTGAAGCGATTTTGACCGAGCAGGGCTTAGCTTTACTTGATAACTTTTTAACGCGCTTCTAGGCTTATACCTGCAAGCTATTTACTTTTTGCCCTAAGATAGAGCTTATGACCGACATATTGCAGCAACAGCGTATTGTTAATGTGCTAAACCAACGAGCGCATGATTTGCTACTGGGTCATAGTTTTGCCAATCAGCAAATTGGTTTTATTCATACCTTAGATCTTAATGACGGCAAACCCGTTAAAAAACGCACCTTATTAGAAGTAGAAGTAGCTGCGCAGCAAAAGCGCCAACAAAAAAGCTCTTCACATCAAAAGTTACAGGCTAAAACCAGTCAAAAACTCCATACCGTTATTGAAAGCGTGATTGCTAAACGTCTTGAAGACATCGATTTTGTGATTAAAGACACCATTGGCATAGAAGATAACGTGTGCGCCATACTCGATATACTGGCTACTCGCGCCGCCTCGGTTGGCCGTTTAGAGCCGCTAATTAACGATTTAAGTTGGTTGGGGCGAGAGCTGGTTACCTTAGTTAATTTACCCTTTTATCGTAAGCAGCGCAGTAAAACCACCTCAGTAAAAGTAGACTCGCCTGCATTAGCATTGCGTTATGTAGGGTTAGATAATTTACAGCTGGTAGTGCCTACCTTTGCTGTGCGTCATTGGATGCCACACAGCACAGAACCATTCACGTTATTAAAACGCAGGTTAAAAGACAACACCATGTCGTGTGCCATTGCAGCGCAAACGCTTGCCCAGCTTAACGGGGTAAACCCAATGCATGCGTTTACATTGGGCATGTTACTGAATGTAGGGCAAATTGCTTTAGTGCGCTTATACCTAAAAGTGTTTGATCAGGTATGGCAGCGCAAAGTACTGCGTGCTCGTGAAGAAGGTGATAAAAACCTACACACCGCGCTATTAGAGCTAAAACCAGATCCGTTATTTTTAACAACACTGCTACACGAAAAATCACTGCTTGTCAGCGCCAAGGTCATAGAAACCATGTCGTTCAAATATTTGCCCTTTAACAGTGTTATGCAGCAGTTAGTGAATGGGGTTGAAAAGGGCGATAGTTTATTGCCATTATCGCAAGTGATTTTAAAGGCTCGCTGTTATTCTCAATATTTAAATTTAAAAGAGCACCAGCTGATTGAAGACGATGAATTACAAAGCTGGTTTAGCTATTATCAGTTCACTAAAAAAGAGTTAGATACTCTAAAAACAGGTAATTTTACTAATTTGGCACTTCAAATTGATTAAATCTGTTAATTTTTTTGCGACTATTCATTCACTTTAATTCTACTTATTCATGTGCAGTTGATTTATAAGCGCCATGCTTTTTTCGTTGTAGAGGCGCTCACTAAGGTAAATGCACATCATAATTAGCTCTCAAATAGTTATTCACTATCTATGAAATAATATCTTAAGCCCTTTATTTTAAAGGGGTACATGAAAGTTTTTGAAGAGACATCCCCCTAAATTTCTGAAATAATGAGCGCCTGAAAATTGAACCACAACGTAGTTTCAGGCAAATATACAGTTATTAATTTTTGCCGGCACATTTGGTTATTAACAATAATCACACCCCTATTCTACTGCTTTGTGATGCACACAATTAAGAGGAAATAAAATGACAGTCAATCGCGAATTATTTGATCACGTAATGGTTCCTAACTACGCACCTTCAAGCGTAATTCCTGTTCGAGGCGAAGGCTCTCGTGTATGGGATCAACAAGGACGAGAGTTTATCGACTTTGCTGGTGGTATTGCCGTTAACTGTCTTGGCCATTGCCATCCTGCATTAGTGGGCGCATTAAAAGAGCAAGGCGAAAAAATTTGGCATTTATCAAATGTAATGACCAACGAGCCGGCACTTCGCCTAGCTAAAAAAATGGTTGATGCGACATTTGCTGAAAAAGTTTACTTTGCAAACTCAGGCGCAGAAGCAAACGAAGCGGCACTTAAATTGGCGCGTCGTTTTGCGCTTGATAAATTTGGCGCAGAAAAATCGCAAATCATCGCCTTTAATAAAGGTTTCCATGGCCGTACCTTCTTCACCGTTACTGTAGGCGGTCAAGCAGCCTATTCAGATGGTTTTGGTCCTAAGCCAGGCGACATTGTTCATTGTGATTACAATGACCTTGCCGCATTTGAAGCACTGATCAGCGATAACACCTGTGCGGTAATGATGGAGCCAATTCAAGGTGAAGGCGGTATCATTTCGCCAACTGACGAATTTGCACAGGGCGTTCGCGATTTATGTACTAAACACAACGCACTGCTTATTTTTGATGAAGTACAATCAGGTGTTGGCCGTACAGGTGAGCTATACGCATACCAAGGTTTAAACGTAGTGCCTGATATTTTAACCTCAGCAAAAGCTCTCGGTGGCGGTTTCCCAATTGGCGCTATGCTAACAACCACTGAGATTGCACAGCATCTTAAAGTGGGTACACATGGTTCTACTTACGGTGGTAACCCATTAGCGTGTGCAGTTGCAGAAGCTGCATTTGATACTGTAAATAACCCTGAAGTTTTAGCAGGCGTTAAAGCAAAGTCGGCGTTATTTACTGAGCTATTAAATGCCATTAACGACAAGTACAACGTATTTAGTGAAATTCGTGGCCAAGGTTTATTAATTGGTGCTGTGGTAAACGAGCAATACAAAGGCCGTGCAAAAGAGTTTTTAGTTGCCGGTACTGAGCATGGCTTAATGTCATTGGTTGCTGGTGCTGATGTGGTTCGTTTCACACCTTCTTTAGTAATACCAGAAGCGGATATTCGCGAAGGTATGGCACGCTTTGAAAAAGCAGTAGCCCACGTTGTAAATGCGTAATTGCTAATTCAACTTCTAGGGGCAAACGTAGTTTGCCTTGCAGTTCCTATTTACCGTTATATATAAGGGAGTAAGCGGATTCATGATGATCCTTCGCCCAATCCAAAAAAGTGATTATGCAGCTTTAGTAACCATCGCCGACGAGTCGGGACATGGCTTTACTTCTTTGCCTAATAATGAAGAGTTATTACAAAAGAAGATAGCGCATTCAGTTAGCTCATTTACAAAAACGACATCACAACCAGGTGATGAGGGTTACTTATTTGTTCTTGAAGATACTGAAACTGGTGAAGTAGTCGGTACTTCAGGTATTGAAGCCGCAGTTGGCTTAGATGACGCATTTTATCATTATCATTTGAGTAAAGTGATTCACTCTTCGCGCACGCTAGATGTGTATAAAGCGGTAGATATTCTCACCCTTTGTAATGACTACACTGGGGCGACAGAGCTGTGCACACTGTTTTTAAAAAACGGCTATCGTAAAAATTGTAACGGTAAGCTGCTTTCAAAAGCACGTTTTATGTTTATAAAACAGCATCAACAACGCTTTGCACAAACCGTTATTGCAGAAATGCGCGGTGTATCTGACGAAAACGGTAGTAGCCCATTTTGGCAGTGGCTTGAAGAGCACTTTTTCTCTATGGACTTCCCAACGGCAGATTATCTGACGGGAATAGGGCAAAAAGTATTTATTGCTGAGCTTATGCCTAAATACCCAATTTACGTCAACTTATTGAGTAAAGACGCGCAAGCGGTTATAGGTCAAGTGCATGACAATACGCGCCCTGCAATTCAACTATTAAAAAGTGAAGGTTTTACTTTTAATGGTTACGTTGACATTTTTGATGCGGGCCCAACCGTTGAAGCAAAAGTAGATAACATTGCGACAATTCGCAATGCACAAAACTTTAGTGTTGAAATTGGCGAAATGACAGGCGATACCATGGTGTTGTTAGCCAATGACAAGCTTGAAGACTTTAGAGCAACCGTTGTTCCTATGACATTTGATTCGCGATCAAACAGCCTAGTGCTTACGCAAGAACTTGCTGATGCATTACATTTGAAATCGGGCGATTTTGTTACGGCTACCCCAGTTTAATTTAGGAGAAAGTATATGACTCATCCTGCACAATTTATTAATGGTCAATGGTCACCAGGCCAAGGCACCGAATTTAACTCAGTTAACCCTGCAAATAACGATGTTATTTGGCAGGCATCAGCTGCAAGCGCTGAGCAAGTAGATAGCGCCGTAGCCTCTGCGCGTGAAGCATTTTATAGCTGGGCTGATAAAAGCTTTGCGCAGCGCTTAGAAATTGTAAAAACCTTTGCTGCAACGTTAAAAGAGCATAGCGAAGAGTTGGCTGTGGCAATAGCTCAAGAAACAGGTAAGCCTCTTTGGGAAACGCGTACTGAAGCGGGTGCCATGGTCGGAAAAATTGCCATTGCTGAAAAAGCATTTTTAGAGCGTACCGGCGACGTTGAAAACGCGATGCCGCAAGGCCGTGCGATGATCCGCCATAAGCCACACGGTGTTGTTGCTGTATTTGGTCCTTATAACTTCCCTGGGCATTTACCAAATGGCCACATTGTACCTGCACTTTTAGCTGGTAATACCGTGGTATTTAAACCGTCTGAACTAACACCTATGGTGGCTGAGCTAACCCTTAAACTATGGGAAAAAGCCGGTTTACCAGCAGGGGTTATTAACCTTGTACAAGGTGAAGTTGAAACAGGTAAAGCACTGGCGTCACACAAAGGCATTGATGGTTTATTCTTTACAGGTTCTTCTCGTACGGGTCATATTTTACATGAGCAGTTCGCAGGTCAACCAAGTAAGATTTTAGCGCTTGAAATGGGTGGTAATAATCCGCTAATCGTTAAAGATGCAGAAGATACGCTTGCTGTTGTGCACGATATTGTGCAATCTGCGTTTATCTCAAGCGGCCAACGCTGTACGTGTGCGCGTAAATTGTTTTTACCAACAGGTGCTAAAGGCGATGAAATTTTAGCGCGCCTAATTACAGCCACTAAAGCAATCAAAGTTGGTAATTACGACGATGCTGACCAACCATTTATGGGCTCTATGATTTCAACGGCCGCTGCCGCTGGAATGGTTAAAGCACAAGATGAGTTAAAGGCCATGGGTGGCGAAGTGCTGGTTGAACTTGAGCACACAGCAAACACTGGTTTTGTTACACCTGGTATTATTGAGTGTACAAATATCAATGATTTCCCAGATGAAGAGCATTTTGGTCCGCTTCTAAAAGTATTCCGTTTTGATGACTTTGACCAAGCAATTGATAAAGCAAACGACACGAGCTTTGGTTTATCAGCAGGCCTACTAAGTGATAACCAAGCCGATTACGATCATTTCTTACGTCGTATCCGTGCGGGGATTGTTAACTGGAACCGTCCTATTACCGGTGCATCAAGTGCAGCGCCGTTTGGCGGTATTGGTGCCTCAGGTAACCACAGAGCAAGCGCTTATTATGCCGCTGACTACTGTGCATACCCTGTTGCGTCTGTGGAACTTGAAAAAGTAACCATGCCAGCAACACTAAGCCCAGGTTTAAAAATCGATTAATCGATTTTTTAAACTAGTAATAAATCACTAAAAAAGCAGCTTCGGCTGCTTTTTTTGTACTGCAATCTCACAAAGCTAGCAATTATCAGTGCTTTCTGCTTAAATTAAGCAACCAGTATTTTTGAGGTAAGTAGACAATGGTTTTAAACAGGCAAGGGTACGATGACTTAATAATGTACCTAACTCAGAACTTAGCGTTGTTTGAAAAACCAGGTGAAATAAAGCCAGGTGCACCAACGGTTATTGAGTTAATTGAAGATGTAATTGCCGAAAATGTCATACGCATTTGTCAACAACACCCCGATCTATCTACAGAGCAGCGTAGTCAAATTGTACGCGAAGTTGATGGCATTGTTTACGACTTACAAGAAGTACTCAGCAGTGTGACTTCTCACACCGTCACAGTCGAACAGCATGCTTTTATTGATGAGTTTGCAGGGCTAGTCAAAAACTTATTTGATAACGCTATTAGTTAATATTTCCCCCTTTAAAACCACGCTTTATTCGCTATTTAATTTTAAATGCGCGCGAGTGTCTGCGTGTAATGAATATAAATTATTGAGATAAAACAATGCAAGCAAATGTAAAATGGGTTGAAGGTAATACTTACATCGGTCGCTCTAACAGCAATCATAATGTCGTGTTTGATGCGGGCAGTGACGGAGCAGCACCTAGCCCAATGGAAATGGTATTGATGTCGGTTGGTGGTTGTTCATCGGTTGATGTGGTGAGTATTTTAAAAAAAACTAAGCAAGAGTTCTCATCAGTAGATGTGCAGTTAACCGCTGAACGAGCAGAAACAGCCCCGCGCGTGTTCACCAAAATTAATTTACACTTTGTTGTAACCGGTAATAATGTGTCTGAAAAGCACCTAGAAAGAGCGGTTTCGCTTTCGGCAGAAAAGTATTGTTCAGTTGCATTAATGCTTGATAAAACAGTAGAAATTACCCACAGCCATGAAGTTGTTCAAGATCAGGGAAAATAACGCTTTTTCCGTGAGTAAAATTCGTATAAAATCCGCGAACTTTTCATTCTGCAGGTGCAGATTTCACTAATTTATAGGTTGGTTTATATGAACAAACCCTTCGATAAACTTAAACTTCATGGCTTTAATAATTTAACTAAAAGCCTAAGCTTTAGTATTTACGATATTTGCTATGCAAAAACAGAGCAACAACGTAAAGAATATATAGAATATATCGATGAGCAGTATAGTGCAGATAGACTAACCGACATTTTAGGTGATGTGGTTGATATTATTGGTGCCAATATTTTAAATATTGCACGTCAAGATTACGAGCCACAAGGTGCCAGCGTAACTATTTTGGTTTCAGAAGAGCCGGTAGAAGAGCAGCAAAATTATGATGCTGACGAAGCACCAGGGCCGTTACCTGACTCAGTGGTTGCACACCTTGATAAAAGCCACATTTGTGTTCACACGTACCCTGAAGCACACCCTGATGATGGTATTTGTACTTTCCGTGCTGATATTGAAGTATCAACCTGTGGCATTATTTCGCCACTTAAAGCGTTAAACTTCTTAATCCATAGCCTTGAGTCTGATGTGGTTACAATTGACTACCGTGTACGTGGTTTTACCCGCGATATTAACGGCGTTAAACATTACATTGACCATGCAATTAACTCGATTCAAAACTTCATGACAGAAGATACTAAAGAAGCGTACCAAATGATGGACGTGAACGTGTATCAAGAAAACCTGTTCCATACCAAAATGATGTTAAAAGAAACCGACTTAAATACGTATTTATTTGGTTTATCTACTGATGATTTGTCAGATGACGAAGAAGAAGAGATTCGCTCAAAACTAACACGTGAAATGCAAGAAATATTCTATGGTCGTAATCTGCCAGATACAGAATAATAGCAACGCATTAAATAAAAATGGCGCTCACTGAGCGCCATTTTTGTATGTGTTGTTTAATGCTACTTAACGAGTAACAACTCGGTTTGTCGGCCATTTAGATACCACACACCGGTTTTATCAAATAGGGCGTCTTCTTCTAGCATTATTCTTATTTCTTTATTCCACGGCTTTATAAACACCGCATTGTTAAGCTCAATCGAGTACGCCGTGTTTAAATGCAACGGGTAATCGCCATCACCCGGCACACCTTGCTGAGCATCCCACATACCTAGTGTTGTACCAGCTGCATGACCATGATAGCCGAGCGGGTGAGTATAAATAGTGGGCTTTAACCCCTTTGCAATGGCTTTTTCGCGGGCGGCTTTTAATACCTGATTACCTGTTTTCCCAGCTGTAAATTCAGCCGTAAAAATGTCTTGTAGCTTATTGCCCTTTTTTAACGCATCAACAAGGTAATCGGGGGCTTTTGTTTCGTCTGGTTTTAAAACATACGCATGTTGTTGAGTGTCGGTATTTAGGCGTAAATACGTAATACCAAAATCAACATGCAGTAAATCGCCAGCTTGAATAACATTGTCGGCATAGCCATTGGTAAAACTGTCTTCGTGGTCGAACGATTTACTGTCGGCGCGTTGTATTGCAATACTTGGGTGAAACCACGTTTGCAGTTTAAGCTCCCTTACGCGCTCTCTAAACCACCATACTAAGTCGTCGCTGGTTGTTTTGCCCACGTAATTACTTTATTTGAAAAGCCCTCAGCAATAATAGAATGAGCAATAGCAACAATGTGTTTGTACATGTCCACTTCTTCTGGAATGCGTTGCTCTAACCATGCAACAGCCAGCGGTTCGGCTGAGGTTATTTTATTTTTATATGTCGCAGGTAAGTTGGCCATTAAAGTGGTGTAATCGCCATGCACTAAGCCATCAGCGTGTGCCCAATCTGTAGATGTGTTGAGAGCAATATTTCGCGGTTGGTATTGCTCAATAATCGTATTGAGCGCTTGCCACTGATTAGGCTGTGCTTGCTTATCCCAGGCCTTTTTAAAAACACTCCCTATTTTGTAAGGCGCAATTGCAAAGGCGTCAACACCGCCTTGTTTGTTAATTGCAAATAATAAAATAGTGGTGCGCCTTGCCGAGAGCCATGTAGCAGGCAGCATGGTTTTTAATATCGGGTCTTCATTATATTCGCGGCTTATCATTAGCCACATATCTATATTGTGTTGCTGCATTAATGTGGGTAATAAAGTCTTAATACGTTTTTCGGTAATGCTATCGATAAACGCAGCCCTGTTTTTCATTGATAAAATAGCCGGAGGCTCAGCGGCTTTAATTTCAGGACTAAATAGTATGAGTATAAAAGTGAGTAAAAAAACGTATTTATTATTTTGCATGGCTGGCTTATTTTTTAGACGAATATATAAGCTAACATTGCACAAACAATACGATAAACAAATCATTTGCGATAAACCGTAGACACAAAAAAGCCCAGCAAAATACTGGGCTTTTGTAATAAATACTGCTTAGCTAAGCATGCTGTACAGTAACGCACAAACTGCTAATGAACCGACAGCCAGTACAAATAAGGTACTTAAACGATTACGGTACTTTTGTAAGCTAGGCACTTTGTAAACTGCAATCATTGGCATAATGAATAAAATCATCGCAATGATTGGCCCCGATAACTGATCCATCATATCTAGTATGCTTGGGTTTTTAACCGCGCAGAACCAAATAGCGAAAAACATCAGTACCGCACCCACTTTGTCAGCGACTTTAGGGCTCATGCTTGAGTGTTTAGTCACTAACCCAGTAAAGCTTTCGCGTGCCCCTAAAAAGTGACCTAAAAACGACGACATAATCGCAATAAAGGCAACCAAAGGCCCCAGCGTTGCAATAAATGAGTTTTCTGTAATATTAGCTAAATAAGATAAAACAGAGACGTTTGCCGCTTTTGCTTCAGCCATTTGGTCACCGGTAAGCGATAACACGCATGAGAACACAAATAACAAAACAAAGGTGATCAGTAATAAACTAGTACGCTTTAAAATCGCCTCTGACTTAGACGTTGCTAGGTCATCGTAGTGGCTGCGTTGCTTATTAACAAAGCTTGAAATAGCCGCTGCATGGCTAAACGAAAATACAATAATAGGAATCGATAACCAAAGTGTTTTACTAAAGCTACCTAGCTCAGGCAAGGCTGTATCGGGCATTTGCCAGCTTGGGATTAAATACAAAGACAAAAAGAATAAAATACCCACTAGCGGGTACACTAAAATAGCAAATGCGCGCAGCATTAAGCGTTCACCGCCCATCATTAAGCCAATCATTAGTGCAACTAAAATACCCGATAAAGCAACGCGTGACGGCGACTCCATCCCTAGCTGATTGACCATAAAGCTGTCTACCGTATTGGTTAAACCCACACCGTAAATAAGCAAAATAGGAAAAATTGATAAAAAGTATAACAAGGAGATCAGTCGACCCGCATTTACGCCAAAGTGCTCTTCTACCACATCGGTAAAATCAGCCTCTTTATTTTTTGACGATAATACAAAACGCGCCAAGCCACGGTGGGCTAAAAAGGTCATCGGAAAGGCTAAACACGCCATAATAATCAGCGGCCAAAAACCACCAATACCAATGTTAATCGGTAAAAATAAAATACCTGCACCTACTGCGGTGCCAAAAAGACTAAGTGTCCACTGCGTATCATGCAGGTTCCATTTTGATTTAGACGTGTGTGCGTTTTGTGCTGGTGCACTTGAAGGCGTTGCACCTTGAGATGTTGTCATGTGTGTATCCATTATTTATCATAATAATTGCGCCGAAGAATATAGTTTTTAGGCACTCATTTCATGTGTTTTTATGTCTTGGATATAAATTTGTTGTAGCGTATTAGTTACTGACTGTCACGAATATGAAACAGCGTTTAAAAGCTGCGCAATTAGTGCAGGAATATGCCGCGAAATGCGTGAATAATCATCACTTTTGGAGTTAAGAGTGTGAGGAAAATATTTATATGTATTTGTTAAAGTGGTAAATACTTGTTGGGTTTCGGCTCGCTCAACCCAACCTACGGTGTATAAATTGTTATTGAGCTGTCCGCTACTCTAAGCCCGTAGCCCGTAATTTAAGATGCTTGTTGGGTTTTGCTTCGCTTCGCTCAACCCAACTTACGCTCAACTACCTTTATTCTTCGAGTGCCGAAACCACAAAATACGGATTCAAATACTCATCTTTGGTGTTGTACAAAAGCGGGCTACCATCAAGTTGAGTGACTTTAGCGCCGGCTATTTCAGCGATGGCGTGGCCTGCGCCGGTATCCCATTCACAAGTTGGGCCTAAGCGCGGATATATGTCGGCGCTGCCTTCGGCGACTAAACACAGTTTCAGTGAGCTGCCTTTTAACACCATTTCAACCTCATCAAAGCGTTGTACAAATTCAGCTAAATCAGGGGAAGGATGCGAGCGGCTACCTACAACACGAATAATGCCTTTGTTAGGCTTGGTGGTCACTTTAAGCTCGATGCGCTCATCGCCTTTATCTTTAAAAGCACCAATGGCTTCGGCGGCTAAATAAGATACACCCAGTGCAGGGGCATCAACCACGGCTAAAACCGGTTTGCCATTTTCGATTAGGGCAATATTAACGGTAAACTCGCCGTTCTTTTTTATAAATTCTTTGGTGCCATCGATTGGGTCAACCAGCCAGTAGCTTTTCCATGTTTGGCGTACATCCCAACCAATATCGGCACTTTCTTCACTAAGCACAGGAATATCGGGGGTGAGCTCTTTTAGTCCTGCGCTAATGATTTTATGAGCTGCTAAGTCGGCGTCGGTTACAGGGCTTTCATCGGCTTTGTACTCAACGTTAAAGTCTTTATTGTAAATACCCATAATCGCGCTTCCCGCTTTGCGGGCGAGAATAAGGGTTTCTTCTAGCAGTTCAGTCTGATTCATTACATGGGCCTATAGTATATGCTGATGTTTTAGATACGTTATCAGCTGAGCTACCGATTGGTCTAGGGTGTTTTTACTGGTATCTAAAATTATTTCAGGATTAACCGGCGGCTGGTAAGTTGAATCAATCCCAGTAAAGTGTTTAATTTCACCGGCGCGCGCCTTTTTATATAAGCCTTTTGGATCGCGGCTTTCGCACACCTCAAGAGGGGTGTCGATAAAGACTTCGATAAATTCACCCTCATCTACTAATTCACGAACCATGTCGCGCTCAGCTTTAAAAGGAGATATAAACGCAGTAAGGACTAACAAACCAGCGTCAACCATTAGCTTGGCGGTTTCGCCTACGCGGCGGATATTTTCAACGCGATCGGCATCGCTAAAGCCTAAATCTTTACATAAACCATGGCGTACATTGTCGCCATCAAGTAGGTACGTGTGCGCGCCTTGCTGATTGAGTGCCGCTTCTAAAGCATTCGCAACGGTGCTTTTACCTGAGCCAGAAAAACCAGTAAACCATATAATAGCGCTCTTATGCTTTTTTTGTTCGCTGCGCTGTACTTTAGTGGTGGCGTAATTATGCCAAACAATATTGTTATCCATTTGCTGTGTCTCTTTATGCTATAAGCGCGGGCATTAAAACGGAAATACCAGCGGGATCATAGTTAGTACGGTAATTGAATAAATAATAGAAAGGGGTAGCCCCATCATTACATAGTCTTTTAGTCGGTAGTTACCCGCGCTATAAACCATTAAGTTAGTTTGATAACCAAAAGGTGAAATAAAGCTGGCTGAGGCACCAAATGCAACCGCCATAATAAACGGCAAAGGTTCTACGTTAAAGCCAATAGCCAATGAGTAGGCAACCGGAAACGACAGTGCCGCTGCGGCGTTATTAGTGATCAATTCGGTAAATAACACCGTCATTAAAAAGATTGCGATAAACGCGCCATAAGGGCCAAAGTCGCCAAGCACTACAAACATGGCGTCTGATATTTGCCCAGCAAGGCCGGTGCCTATCATCAGCTTAGCTAAACCTATGGCACTGCCTACTACGGCAAGTAACTCAATAGGAAAGCGGCGTTTTATTTCGCTCAGCTTAATCGTGCCACACAGCATCAGCCCAATAAGTAACACTAATAAGCCTTTAACCAGCGGTACTGCACCTAAAATACTTAACCCCAGCACACCTGCAAAACTTAACAATACAATGTTTGATTGTTTTGCACCGAGGTGGGTTTGTAAATCAAGCCCTGAAATATACACAAATTCGCGCTTTAAGTTAGTTAAGTCATAAAAGCTTTTACCAGGGGCGAGGATTAATGAGTCACCCGCTTGTAAGCGCACTTGCCCAAGCCCGCCTTGTAAGCGATCATGACCACGGCGAATAGCAATAACGGCCGCATGAAATTGCTCTCTAAAGCGGGCTTCTTTTACCGTTTTGCCAATTAATTTAGACGACTGACTAACGACAACTTCAACGAGGTGTTCTATGTCTTTTTCGTGTTTGTCGTGCACCACTTTTAAGCCGTCAAAGCGAGTGAGCAAAGGTACCGACTTTATATCGCCTACAAACAGCAGTATGTCGTCTTGTTGAATAATATGTTGGGGGGTCACGGCGCAAATGCGATTGCCATCGCGAATAATTTCAGCCAAAAACAAGTCTTTTAAATCGCGTAAACCGTTTTCTTCTACGGTGCGGTTTATTAGTTTAGAGCCGGTTTGTACTTTCCCTTCTAAATAAAAAGGCACCACCTCTTGGCTATTTTTACCGTTGTCGGGCAGGCATTTTAGCATCACTAAAATAGTGATTAAGCCCACACTGAGTGCGCCTAAACCCACTAAGGTAAAATCAAAAAAGCCTAATGGCGCCATCCCCGCATCTACTGCAAAGCCATTTACGATTAAGTTAGTAGAGGTACCGATGAGTGTAATAGTGCCGCCTAAAATTGCGGTGTACGACAAGGGTAGCAACAGCTTTGAAGGGGAGTGGTTTGGGTTATCTTTTATGGCGGTAATTAAGGAGGCAACCACCGCGGTATTGTTAGTAAAGGAAGACAAAAACGCTGTAGAAAGCCCAAGCTTGGTCACTGATTTAACTAAACTGCCACTGGATAACGATTTAGCTAAGCGTTGAATAAGCGTGGTTTTTTCTATCGCTATCGACACTAAAATTAATAACACTAAGGTAATTAATGATGGGTTAGTATAATTAACCAGCATGTTTTCTAAGTCAATGAGCCCAGTTAGGTAGCTGGTGCCTATGGCACTGACAAATAACCACGCAGGGTTAATACGGGTGCCAAATAGGCACCCGACTAAAAGCAACATAATGCCTGTTAAAATGAGCTGTTCTACCATGCTTTAAATATTCCTAACAGGCGGTTATTAAACGTTATAGCTTTGAAATATCAAGCGCTTGCCAATGTGGAAAGTGCTTGCGTACGAGGGCATTAAACTCAACTTCAAAGTCGCTAAATTTACCCGCATTTTCTTCACGTTGTAGTACCTGTTCTATCATTCCTGCTGCAACCGTTAAGTTTGATAAACGGTCAATAAGAATAAACGAACCTGTTTCATGATTGTGATGGTACTGATCCGCTAAAATAGTCTCGGTGAGCTCGAGTGTCACAATCGCAATTTCGTTTAATTGTAATGAATCTGCGCTGCCATGCTCTAGGGTGTTTACATCAATAGTGTGGTCTATTTTTGTGACCATGGCCGAGGTGTTTTTGCTGCCTAGTTTTAGGTTATAGCTTTTACCTAGTACTAATGGCGATTCGTGCATCCACACAATTTTAGCCTGTAATTGGTTGGTTACTTGAGCTTGCGAATTCGCAGGCACAATAACGTCCCCTCGGCTAATATCTATTTCAGTATTAAGAGTAACCGTGATTGCTTGGCCTGCTTCGGCGGTGTCGAGGTTGCCATCAAAAGTCACAATCTCTTTAATGTTAGATGTTTTACCTGAAGGCAGTACTTTTATCTCATCGCCAACGCGTAATTTACCTGAGGTCAGCGTGCCTTGAAAACCACGGAAGTTTAAATTAGGGCGAACCACATACTGCACCGGAAGGCGCGCTTCAAAACCAGTGTCGATTTCAGCTGCCGGAGAGTCTTCTAACAGCTCAAGCAATGGTTTGTCGGTGTAATAAGGAGTGTGTGCAGAGCGAGTTACTACATTATCGCCTTTGAGCGCCGACATAGGCACAAACTTAATGTTTGATACGTTAAGTTGCTCGGCAAATTTTAAATAATCGGCTTTAATTTTTTCATAAACGGTTTCGTCAAAATCAACAATATCCATTTTGTTAACCGCAACCACAAACTGTTTAATGCCTAATGAGTCACAAATAAAGCTATGGCGCTTAGTTTGTACCTGCACACCATAACGTGCATCCACTAAAATAATGGCAACATCACTGGTTGATGCACCCGTTACCATGTTACGGGTGTACTGCTCATGCCCAGGGGTGTCGGCAATAATAAACTTACGCTTAGCGGTTGAGAAATAACGGTACGCTACGTCAATTGTTATGCCTTGCTCACGCTCAGCTTGTAGGCCATCAACTAACAATGCTAAATCAAGTTCTTCACCGGCATTACCTACTTTTTCGTTATCTTTATGAAGTGCAGCTAGCTGATCTTCATAAATTTGGTGACTATCGTGCAGTAGGCGTCCAATTAGGGTTGATTTACCGTCATCCACACTGCCACACGTTAGCATACGTAATAAGCTTTTATCTTGTTGACGTGCTAGGTAAGCGTCTATACCAATTTCTTTTACTTCGTTAAATGTATCGTTATTTAGGTTAGACATTAGAAATACCCCTCACGTTTTTTCTTCTCCATAGAGCCTGCTGAATCATGATCAATCACCCGACCTTCACGTTCAGATGACGACGATAGCAACATTTCTTCAATAATTTCTGTTAGGCTGCTTGCCGTTGATTCAACCGCGCCAGTGAGTGGATAACAGCCTAAGGTTCTAAAGCGAACCGACTTCATTTGCGGTACTTCACCTTCATTAAGCGGCATGCGATCGTCATCTACCATGATTAAGGTACCGTCGCGTTCTACTACAGGGCGCTCTTTAGCAAGGTACAGTGGCACCATTTCGATATTTTCTTGATAAATGTATTGCCAAATATCTAGTTCAGTCCAGTTAGATAGTGGGAATACTCGAATACTCTCACCTGGATTCACTTGGCTGTTATAGGTATTCCAAAGCTCAGGACGTTGGTTTTTAGGATCCCAGCGATGGTGTTTATCACGAAATGAATACACGCGCTCTTTAGCCCGTGATTTTTCTTCATCACGGCGTGCGCCACCAAATGCTGCATCAAAACCGTACTTATTCAGCGCTTGCTTTAAGCCTTGAGTTTTCATGATATCGGTATGTTTACCCGAACCATGGGTGAATGGGCCTACACCCATTTCGATGCCTTCAGGGTTTTTGTGTACAATTAAATCAAAGCCATACTCTTTGGCTAAACGGTCGCGAAACTCAATCATTTCACGAAACTTCCAGTTGGTGTCTACGTGTAATAACGGAAACGGAATTTTTGCAGGGTAAAATGCTTTACGAGCTAAGTGCAAAAGTACCGATGAGTCTTTACCGATTGAGTAAAGCATAACTGGGTTCTCAAACTCAGCGGCGACTTCGCGCATGATTTTGATACTTTCAGCTTCAAGTTGCTGAAGGTGAGTTAAAGCCATTGTTGGTCGTCCTACTAAAATGATTAAATTAAAATCTGTTAAACTACGCCACGTCTGTCAGCGGTTGAGCAAAGCTACTGATCTGTGCTTTTTCGCCAAACCAGTGTAATTCTTGATGCAGCGAAGCTACTTCACCAATAATCAGTAAAGCGGGTGAAATAATTTGATGCTGCTCAATGAGCTGTGCTAATTGGTCTAACTGTCCTGTGACAACACGTTGATTTTTGCGTGTGCCGTTTTCAATTATGGCCACTGGTGTTGTTGCTGCTCGCCCATGTTTTAATAGCTCGGCTTGAATATGCGGCGATTTAATTACCCCCATATAAATAGCCAGTGTTTGGTTTTTTTGTGCAAGCGACTGCCAATTAAGTTCTTGTCCTTCTTTTTTGCAGTGTCCGGTAACAAACTGAATAGCCTGAGCATGGTCGCGATGCGTTAAAGGAATACCTGCGTAGGCACTACATCCCGCGGCTGCCGTTATACCTGGCACTATTTGGTAATTTACGTTATTGGCTGCCAGTACTTGGACTTCTTCGCCACCACGGCCATAAATAAATGGGTCGCCCCCTTTAATTCGGCACACTTTTTTACCTTGTTGTGCTAAATCAACCAACATCTTATTTGTATCTTCTTGAGCTACGCTGTGATCGCCTAAGCGCTTACCCACACAGATTAAATCGGCATCGCGACGCACTAATTCCATGATCTCATCGGATACCAAGTAATCATATACCACCACATCGGCTTGTTGCATTAGTTGCAGCGCTTTTAGTGTGAGTAGCTCTGGATCGCCTGGGCCTGCACCGACTACGTATACTTCGCCTTCTGGTTCAACTTTGGCATCTAGCATTTGCTCTAGTTGTTGCTCAGCGCCATGGGTATCACCGGTTTGGACTTTGCTTACTACTGATGAATCAAACACGCCTTCCCAAAATTGGCGACGATCAGCAAAATGTTTAAAGCGTTGCTTTACTTTATGGCGAAAGCCACCGACCAAGTTAGCGAGTGGGCCGATATGCTGGGGAATAAGTGTTTCGAGCTTTTCACGTAAACGTCTTGCTAAAACCGGCGCGGTACCCGCACTTGAAATCGCAATGGTAATTGGGTTGCGATCAACAATAGAGGGGAAAATAAAGGTACATTTAGGTTGATCATCCACCACGTTCACAAACACATTACGCGCATTGGCGAGTTCAAATACGGTGTTGTTTACTTCATCGTTGTCGGTGGCGGCAATAATCAAAATTTTGCCATCAAGATGCGACTCTTCAAAATAGGCATCAATTAATGTTACTTCATTATTATGCGCATGTTCTTTTAATTCTTCGCAAAACCAAGGGGCAACTAGCGTTACATCGGCACGTGCTTTTAAAAACGCACGGCATTTTCGCAAGGCAACCTCTCCACCGCCAACAACCAATACGGGTTTGTTGTCGAGTTTGGTAAAGATAGGTAAATATTGCACTGAATAACGCCCCTAAAAAATAATAAAGTGTTTAACTGAGAAGCAGAATATAGTGGCTATTGATAAGTAAAAAATAATTAAATCTTAGTTGATATTCTTAAAAGTTATATTAATCATGTTTTTTAGGTCTAAATCGTATTTAGTAAGGGGTAGAGTGACATTTAGTATAGAAAACGCGCTTATAGTGTTTGGTTATGAGCTATAGCAAGTTTAAGCTATGATGCTCTTATATAGTTTAAGGTCACACAATTTCATAGGCATAAAATGACAAACAATACTCAAAACGCCACGCTAGCCGTTAGCTTAATGGACTTAACCAGTTTAAACACTGATGATAGTCAAGCCAGTATTAACGCATTAGTAAACAGTATAAACCCTAAGCTAGGCACGCCTGCTGCGCTTTGTGTGTTTAGTGAATTTGTTGATGACGCTAAAATAGCACTTGCTAATCGCTTATTGAGCCATGTAAAAGTGGCCACCGTAACTAACTTTCCCTCTGGTGATGCGCCACTCAATGAAGTACTCAATGAAACCCTGATAGCCATAGAGCGGGGGGCCGATGAAATTGACCTAGTTATTCCTTATAAAGCGCTTTTAAAAGGTGAAGCAGATACCGTGCTGGAATACGTGAGTGAGAGTAAAAAGGTATGTGGCAGCCGTGCTAAGCTCAAAGTGATCATTGAAACTGGCGAGCTAAAAACGGCAGCATTTATTACTCAAGCAACCGAACTTGCCATCCAAGGCGGAGCTGATTTTGTAAAAACCAGTACAGGAAAAGTAGCGGTAAATGCCACGCTTGAAGCGACTGAAATAATGCTTAAAGCCATCAAAAAGTCATCAAAGCGAGTTGGTTTTAAGGCTGCTGGTGGAGTCAATACTGCAGTAGATGCAAATGCTTATTTGCAACTAGCAACCGAGATTATGGGGCATGATTATTTAGCACCAGATACATTTAGGTTTGGCGCTTCATCGCTGTTAAATGACGTTTATAAGGTGTTGAATGAAGCGCAGCAGTGATGCCGAAAAACAACAATTAGAGCACGATGCGGCCAAGTTGTTTTTGCGATGTTATGAACAGCAAACGGGAATTCATATGCGCCATATTTGGCATAATGAACCAAATAGACCCGATGTAAGCTGTTATCAAGAAAATCAGCAACTCGATATAGAGGTGGCGCATTTATACGCCAGTGAAACGGAAGCCATGGCCGTGTTAGGCCGGCCACTGTCGATACAAATGCAGCGTGATTTAGCCGACATGGCGCAACAACCAAGCGAACACCGGTTGCAATCAGCGTTGGAGCGCTTATTAAAACAAAAAGCGACTAAGCGTTATTATTCAAAGCGTACGTGGTTGTTAATTCGTAACGCTAGTACTATTTGGCATAAGAGCGACTTTGAAGCGGCAGTCAAAAAAGTATGTTTTCCAAATACCCATCAATTTGAACAAATATGGTTACTGTGTGATTTTTATCGCGGTGAGTTATTACGAGTAGATTAAAAGCGGCTATAGAGTAGCCGCTTTTTTATTGCTTAATTAAAAATCAAAGGTGCTGATTAGTTAAACTTAAACATGTTGCCTAAGCTTTCTAGCCCTGACTGTTGAGTTTTTGCTAAACATTTTGAGTCATCTAAAGATTTCTTTGTTGTTTCATCGGCAAGGCCCGTTACTTTCAAGCTCTTCTCTTGTTGATACTCGCGCAGTGCTAATACAGTTTGACGGTCGTACTTAACGTCTTCAGTTTCAAACTCTTCATAATTAGGTTGGTTTTTTAAATACCCTAAGCAAACCAAGTTCATACGAGACATAGCCAAATCCATTTTTTCGTAATGTGGCATTCTATGATTCGGCACATCGACAGCGACGGCAGCAGGTGCTGCTTTTTTACTAGTTACTTTTGGCGGCGGTGGCGCTGTATAGCCTGCTGCAAGCGTGTTGTTTTGGTTATAACGATAGTAGGTATCTGGAATTTTAGTTTCTAAAAATTCAACGGCTTTAATTATTACTTCTCGTAGTGCCTTTTCTTTTGGAGTGTCTGACCAACCACTAAGGCTTCCTCCAACGAGTGCGCCACCAAAGTTAGTCGCTGCGCTGGTAAAATCAAAATCTTTGCTACCACCCTCAACGCTAGTAGCGGCCAGAATACGTGAAGTGCGCGTATCAATTAAGCGTAAGTCAATAGCCATATGCGATCCAGAAAAGCCAGCTGAAACAGAACTAAACACATCACCAATAAAGCCGCCTGAACCAACACTTGCCCCTGAACTGTCATCATCAAATTCAGTAACCGCTGCAACGACGACAATCTCAGCGCCTTCAATTTCGCCATACGCAGCACCGGATTGTGCACTCACTCTGCCTGATACAGCTAAATCTTGCTCTGAAAGTACAGCGTCTAGTGCTTGGCGCTCCAATACAATAAAGCGATTAGTGCCAACAAGGGCGGTGGTAAGTTGATCTGCCATACCTTCACCAATTTCTTTTCGCCACCACCTTGAGTTATTCGACTTATCAGTGAAACGTGCCACGGCGATACGTGCTTTAGGGCCATTGTATTGCTGTTTGCTTACTTCATTAATGTCAGGCGAGTTTTGATTTGAAGTAACGTTTGTTGAGGTGCTTTGGCATGCGCTTAAGCTGGTTATTAATGCTGTAGCTAGTAGCGTTTTTTGTATGGATGAGAGCATAGGATTTTCCTTAATTTATGTGCTTAATTACATTTGTAGTTATTTTTTTAGCAATGGCTAATTAAGGTTAATTTAAATAAATCAGTAGCTTAAAAATAGTACTCAGGCGAAAGCTTTGAGTACACACGCGAAGCTAATTACTTTTACATGTTTGTGCTTCTCTGTATTGTTTTGGTGTAAGTGAATATTTGGCTTTGAAGCAACGGGCAAAGTAACTTTGAGAACTAAAGCCGGTGTTATCTGCAACTAAACCTATGGTTAAGTCGCTATCAGTTAATAATTTTGCTGCATATTCTAAGCGGGTATTGCGAATGTAATCGCTGGGTGTAATGTCAAAAAGTGCTTTCATTTTTAATTGCAGTGCACGAGGGCTCAAACACATTGCACTGGCAAACTCTTCCACGCTAAACAGTTCATTTTGGTAATTTTCACGCAAGATTGTTTTTAAGCGTTCTGTAAACGTGTAATCTTTATTCTGCTCTATTTGTGCATCTAAGGTCACAGCATGTGCTTGGGCTGATAACTGTTTTATTAGGTGCTTATTTAACGCATCACGAATGCCTAATAAGCCATGAACCCGACTTTTTAATAATGATGCTTCAAAGGGTTTACACAGGTAGTCATCGGCCAGCAAATCAAGCCCCTTTATTCGACTGCGACTGTCTGCTTTGGCAGAGAGTAATAAAACAGGGATATGATTAATAGAGATATCTGAGCGAATGGCACTGAGAAGTTGATATCCATCCATCGTAGGCATCATTACATCACTGAGCACTATATCGGGCATTTGAGTTTGGCACAGCACTAGCCCTTCTTCTCCATTATTAGCGGTGAGGCAGGTGTAGTTATCACTAAATAATGAAACCAGTAACTCACGCATTTCCTCGTTATCTTCAACAATGAGTAGTTTTTTGTTGTTTTCTACCAGCATAGTTTGAGAGGACGCTAGTTGTTTATCCGTTAATAAGTTATCTGATTCACACAATGGCAACGTGACTGTAAAACAACTTCCTTTGTTTATTTTACTGGCTAATGAAATTTGCCCGTCGTATTGCTCTACAAGTTGCTTAACCAGAGCGAGACCTATACCACTGCCTGTTTGGTTGTGTGTTGCAATACGAGTAAAGCGTTCAAAAATAAGCGCTTGCTGGTGCTCTTCAATACCAATACCAGTATCAGATACCGTTATAACAACATTATTGTTTGTGTTAGAAAGCGTTAGATTAACGGTTCCATCTGATGGGGTGTATTTAAGTGCATTGGTCAATAAATTATCAATAATAGATAAAGTATGTTTAGTTTCTAAATTTATGTAACTAGGCTGTTGCGTCGTGTCGTTAAAGGAAAAATTAATATTTTTTTGGGCAAACAAAATAGCAAAGTCGTCTACTATTTGCGCTATAAAAGGGCTTAAAGAATAAGCGGATACATACTCTGTAGCCGAACTTGGACGCTGACTTAACTGTAATAACTCATTGATTAAATTAAGAAGGCGGTGCCCGTTGCGCTTAATTATAGAAACTTGTTGTTGTGCTTGAGCACCAAGTTGTTGCTGTTGTAAGTTTTCTACTGGCGCTAAAATTAAGCTCAATGGCGTTTTAAGTTCATGACTAATGTTATCTAAAAATTGGGTCTTTAGTTGATTGAGCTTTCTTTCTTGTTGAATGAGTTGCTCTGCGGTTTTAGCTCGATAGCGTGACGCTAAAATTAACCATGTAATAATCAAAACTATTATAAAATAAGCCGCATAGGCTAATTGCGTTTGCCACCAAGGAGGCGTTACTGTCAGCTTTAGCATAGTGTGAACTTTGCTCCATTGCCCGTATTGATCTTTTACTTTTAATTGTAATTGATAGTTACCTGCACTTAGCTGTGAATAGTTAACTTGTCGTTGGCTTGCATCGGTATGGATAAATTGCTTATCTAAACCATTTAGCTTGTAAGCATACTGGTATTGATTAGCCGATGAAGCGTTATTAATGGCGGCATATTTAAAGCCAATGACCCCTTGGCTGGTTGGAAAAGAGAGTTTTTTAGTATGGTTTATTAGTTTTGCGGGCTGTTTTTTATCTTTTAAGTAGTTTTTTGTTTCGCTTGCTTGGTTGTAAATTAATAGCTCAGTTAATACTGGGGTTGGGGCTGAAGTACTCAGTTGCAGTTTACTAGGGTAAAACTGATTAAAGCCATTGATTCCGCCAAAAAATAGCTCGCCATCAGGTGCTTGAAAAGCAGCACCTAAAATAAACGAATTATGCTGCACGCCGTCACGAGGTAAAAAATGCTGCATAGCTTGATTCGTAGGATTATAGCGAGTGAGCCCTTGGTTACTGCTTAGCCATAAGTAGCCTTTACTATCATCTTTAATGGCAAAAATATTATCGTTTAGTAATCCATCATGTTCGGTAATGTAAGAGATTTTTTGTGTTTTTTTATCAAGGCGGTTTAAACCACCAAAGGTACCCACCCATAGGGTATCGTTATTTTGCAAGTGCAAAGAGGTGACCATATTATGGCTTAAACCAGTCTGCGATGTCTGATCCGAGGGGTAATGAGTAAATGATTCATCTTCTATGCTTAGATAATCTAAACCAGCACGCGTCCCGACCCATAATCCGTTCGCATTTTGATCAAAAAGCAAAGTAAATACGGTATTGTTAGCAAGACTATTAGTCGAGTCGTCGTGCTTGTAATGTTTAACCTCTAAGGTGTCGGGATTAAAGCGTGTTAAACCTTGATTGCTACCTAGCCATAAATTTCCTTTAGGATCGCTCGTTATCGCATAAACACGATCGCTGCTAAGCTGATGGCTTTGCATTGTATAGGCAATAAAATTATCTTCAGTTGGATTGTATTGCAGTAATCCGCCGCCATAAGTGCCAATCCAAAGTCGCTGCTTGTTATCTTCATGCAGGCTAAAGACATTATTATTGGTTAGGCCGCTTTGTAATTTTGAGTTAACTTTATAGTGCTTAAAACCTGTGTCGGTTTGTTTGTTTAAACCGTCACGAGTACCAACCCATAATTGGCCTTGTGTATCTTTGAGTAGAGCGCGAACAAAATTATGACTAATGGTATTGTCATCATCGCTCAAGTGCTGTTGATGCGAAAATTGATTTTGCTTTTTATCATAACGTTGTAACCCATAGCCATCTGTACCAATCCAAATGATACCGAACCGATCTTGATAAAGTGACAATAGGTAATCATTAGCAAGCCCATTTAGTTGCTGCTTATTGTGCGGTATGTGCTGAAAATTATTTTTAGATGTACTTTGCTCTGTTTTGTAAAATAAACCTTTACCATAACTTGTTAGCCACAAGGTATCGGTGTCGTCAACTAAGATATCGGTGATCCATACACCTGCAAACTGAGCAAACTCTAGAAAAGCCTCTGTTTTAGGGTTAAATAGGCTAAGCCCTTGTTTGCTTGCTACTAATAGCTGCCCTTGTGCATTTAATTGCAGCCGCCATAAATTTTTATGACTTCCCGCAATGTGGTTAAAGGTTTTATGCTTTGGGTTAAACTTAATTAATCCTTCGTTGGTTGCTAACCAGACATTTTGTTGTGTATCTATAACACTATCTTGTATGACTGTATTAGCTTGCTCGGGGCTATTATAGCTAAACGACTCTACTTCATTCTTGACTATATTTAGACGCGTTAACTTTCCATGTTCATGGCCTAACCAAATATTATTTAGACTATCTGAAGCCAATGACCAAATGCGATTATCAGTAATAGCCAACTCAGTTTGCGTATTAAAAACCTTAAATTGACCGGTTTGAGTATCAAGTAAGTTTAAACCATTACTGGCGGTAGAAAACCAGATAGCATGTTGATCGGCAGCAAGACAATCGGTGACCCAGTTTCCTGAAATACTAGCCTCAGTAGGGTGAGACTTGAAGCGTTTAAACTCATAACCATCAAAGCGATTAAGACCGCCTTGTGTCGAAAACCAGTGAAACCCTTGCTTGTCAGTGATACTGCAAGTAATCGAATTTTGCGATAACCCCTGTTCACTAGAGTATGTATCTAAGTGAATAGGGCGCGCGACGAGTGCACTGTGAAATAAGCATAAAACGCTTAGAATCACGATTTTGTAAAGTGTATGAAGTAAATGCACCCGCTTCCTTGTGCTATTAATATTCCTAAAAGTGAAACAATCATAAACTGCTTTTTTATTAATGTTAAGTTTGATTTTGAGTGTGGCCAATGAGATTTTAAGTTATGGGTATCTTTTTACTCTTGTGTTAATGAATTGCGTAAGTATAATAGGCATCCACTTTGCAGGGGCGTAGTTCCAATTGGTAGAACAGCGGTCTCCAAAACCGACGGTTGGGAGTTCGAATCTCTCCGCCCCTGCCAATTTTTACAAAGTGAATAAAGTCTAGAACTAAAAATCGGTTTGAGTAAGCTTGTTTTTAAGTTTAGATTTTAATGGATTAACCCTGTCGACGTGCAGGGTTGTTGTGTCTGTAGTTAAGGTAATAATATTATGAGCACGAATATAGAAACACCATCAAGTGGGATGGAGTCAGTAAAGTGGTTAGTAGCAATTGCGCTACTTGCAGGCGCAGTCGTTGGTAATCATATGTTTGCAGATCAGTCTGTATTACTACGTGCTATTGGCGTTGTGGTTGCAATAGCGGCGGGTTTAGCTATTGCTTCGCAAACTTTTAAGGGACGTACCTTCCTTGCTTTTGCTAAAGAAGCGCGTATTGAAGTACGCAAAGTAATTTGGCCAACGCGTCAAGAAACAACGCACACGACATTAATCGTAATGGTTGCAACAGTGATTATGGCACTTATCCTTTGGGGATTAGATGGCATTTTATTCCGCGCTGTAGGCTTTTTAACTGGATTGGAGATCTGATCCCATGTCGGATGAGAATAACGAAAAGAAACTACGTTGGTACGTAGTACAAGCTTTCTCAGGTTATGAGAAGCGTGTTGCTCAAACATTATTAGAGCACATTAAAATCAAAGGCCTAGAAGATAGCTTTGGTGAAGTATTAGTTCCTACTGAAGAAGTAGTTGAGATGCGTGCTGGTCAAAAGCGTAAGTCTGAGCGTAAATTCTTCCCAGGTTACGTATTAGTGCAAATGGATATGAACGATGCAAGCTGGCACTTAGTAAATAGCACTGAACGTGTTATGGGCTTTATTGGTGGCACATCAGACCGTCCTGCACCAATTAGTTCTAAAGAAGCTGATCGCATTCTTAATCGCCTACAAGAAAACGCTGAAGCGCCTAAACCAGCAACATTATTTGAACCAGGTGAAGTGGTTCGTGTTACTGATGGTCCATTTGCTGACTTTAGTGGTGTGGTTGAAGAAGTTGACTACGAAAAGAGCCGTGTAAAAGTATCGGTACTTATTTTTGGTCGTTCTACGCCAGTTGAACTTGAGTTTGGTCAAGTTGAACAAGATAAGTAATTGATTTAAAGCGTTGTGTTAAAAGTTTCTTAATTTTTGGCACGAAGCTTGAAAAAGGCCGCTGATTAACTTATAATCAGCGGCCTTTTTGTATTCAGGGAAAACGTTTGTTTAACTGTTTACTAAAAAGTGAGAAACCAATTTTTAAACTGGGAAGCCGCTAGAGTACGCGTCCTCGCGCGCACAAGGCTAAGACCCACCTAATGAGGTATTTATAATGGCTAAGAAAGTTGAAGCTCTAATCAAGCTACAAGTTGCTGCTGGTATGGCTAACCCTAGTCCTCCAGTAGGTCCAGCACTAGGTCAACACGGTGTAAACATCATGGAATTCTGTAAAGCGTTCAACGCACGTACAGAATCTATCGAAAAAGGCGCTCCAGTTCCTGTAGTGATCTCTGTTTACGGCGACCGTTCATTTACGTTCGACATGAAAACGCCACCGGCTGCTTACTTACTTAAGAAAGCTGCAGGTATCAAATCTGGTTCAGGCCGTCCTAACACTGAAAAAGTAGGCACAGTAACTCGTGCTCAACTTGAAGAAATCGTTGAGACAAAGAAACCAGACCTTACAGCTTCTGATTTAGAAGCTGCGGTTCGCACTATCGCAGGTTCTGCGCGTGCGATGGGCTTGAACGTAGAGGACTAAGATAATGGCTAAATTAACTAAACGTATGCGTACTATCCGCGAAAAAGTGGAAGTAACTAAAGATTACGAAATTAACGAAGCAGTTGCTCTTTTAAAAGAATTAGCGACAGCTAAATTCGTAGAAAGTGTTGACGTTGCTGTTAACCTTGGTATCGATGCTCGTAAATCTGATCAAAACGTTCGTGGTGCGACTGTACTACCTAACGGTACTGGTCGTGACGTTCGTGTTGCTGTATTCACTCAAGGCGCTAATGCAGAAGCTGCAAAAGAAGCCGGTGCTGAATTAGTAGGCATGGAAGATCTTGCTGAACTAGTTAAGAAAGGCGAGATGAATTTTGACGTTGTTGTTGCATCACCAGACGCTATGCGTGTTGTTGGTCAACTAGGTCAAATCTTAGGCCCACGTGGTCTAATGCCAAACCCTAAAACTGGTACTGTAACACCTAACGTTGCAGAAGCAGTTAAAAATGCGAAAGCAGGTCAAGTGCGTTACCGCAATGACAAAAATGGTATCATCCATACTACGATTGGTAAGGTTGATTTCACTGCTGAGCAGTTACAACAAAACCTTGAAGCTCTAATTGTTGCGCTTAAGAAGGCTAAACCTTCTCAAGCTAAAGGTGTTTACTTGAAGAAAGTAACTATCTCTACAACAATGGGCGCAGGTGTTTCTGTTGACCAAAGCACTTTAAGCACAGTTGTTGCTTAATTGAGTGTTTACATGGCGTGAAATTTGTACTATAATTTTGCGCCATTTTGTTGATTAATTTAGTTAATCGCAAAGTAAAGAATTCGGGTTGAAGTCCATAATTTCGAAGCGCCTTTGGGCAACGCGATAAATTGGGCTTCCGTCCAAGACCGTAGGCGGCTTCGGCCTTAATATTACCTACGTAGACGGTGTGAATCCCCAGATAGATTTTTCCTAATCTTCTGGCTCTCGCCGTAAAAAGCATCTCCATCTTTATTGATGGGGAAGAGTAAAACAGGGAAGCCGATAAACGGTAACCCATTAAACCAGGAGTAACACCCATGGCTTTAAATCTTCAAGGCAAAAAAGCAATTGTTGCTGAAGTCAACGAAGCAGCCAATGGTGCTCTTTCTGCAGTTGTTGCAGATTCTCGTGGTGTAACAGTTGGTGCAATCACTGCCCTTCGTAAAGAAGCTCGTGCAAATGGTGTTTGGATGAAAGTTGTCCGTAACACTTTAGCAAAACGTGCTTTTGAAGGTACAGAGTTTGAGTGCCTTTCTGACTCATTAGTTGGTCCAAGCTTAATCGCTTTCTCATCAGAGCACCCAGGTGCTGCTGCGCGTATCTTCTCAGATTTCGCGAAAAAGAATGAGCATTTCGAACTTAAGATGGCCGCTTTTGAAGGTAATGTAGTAGACGCAGCTATGCTTGCAACTCTACCTACATACGACGAAGCTGTTGCACGCTTAATGAGCGCTATGAAAGAAGCGTCTGCTGGCAAATTGTGTAAAACAATTGAAGCAGTACGTGTACAGAAAGAAGAGCAAGCTGCTTAATTTTAAGTTGTTTAATCCCTTTCGGTGTAAATTTATTTGGACCTTAGAGTCCGTTAATTATTAGGAAATTTGTAATGTCTGTAACTAAAGACCAAATCCTTGACGCAATTGCTGAAATGTCAGTAATGGACGTTGTTGCTCTAGTTGAAGCAATGGAAGAAAAATTCGGCGTAACTGCTGCAGCTGCTATGGTAGCAGGTCCTGCTGCTGAAGCTGCTGAAGAGAAAACAGAATTTGACGTAATCCTTACTGGCGCTGGCGCTAATAAAGTTGCGGCAATCAAAGCTGTTCGTGGCGCAACTGGTCTTGGCTTAAAAGAAGCTAAAGCACTTGTTGAAGCTGCTCCAACTCCAGTTAAAGAAGGTATTTCTAAGGAAGAAGCTGAAGCTCTTGCTAAAGAACTTACTGAAGCTGGTGCTGAAGTTGAGGTTAAGTAATCTAGCTTTTGCTAGGTTCGCTGCCTGAGAAATCAGGCAAGGGCTGGTGATTATTTAATCACCGGCCTTTTTGCGCTATAGAGCGACTATTCTTATAGCGCAAATAAAATCTGATTTATTCTTTAATTTCAACGCTTTATAGTTTGCTAGTGTTGAGGTGGGATTAAGTTGGAACAACAGTTAAATGTTGTACATCTTGGCATAGATGCCAGTTAAGTCTGTTCTTACTAGAACAGGTCGGGTCAAAGATCAGCAAGCTGAGGAACCCCATGGCTTACTCTTATTCTGAAAAGAAACGTATCCGTAAGGATTTTGGTAAACGTCCACAAGTTTTGGATATACCTTTCTTACTGTCGACGCAGTTAGAATCGTTTAAAAAATTCTTAGTCCCGGACGCTGATGGCGATCATGGTTTGGAAGCTGCCTTCCGTTCTGTGTTCCCAATTAAAAGCTACTCGGGAAATTCTGAGCTTCAATACGTAAGTTATCGTATTGGTGAGCCAGTATTCGATGTAAAAGAATGTCAAATTCGCGGTGTGACTTATTCTGCTCCACTTCGCGTGAAACTGCGTCTTGTAGTAATGGACAAAGAAGCTCCAGGCACAGTTAAAGACATTAAAGAGCAAGAAGTTTACATGGGCGAAATTCCGCTCATGACCGATACCGGTACTTTTGTAATCAATGGTACAGAGCGTGTTATCGTTTCTCAGCTACACCGTAGCCCTGGTGTATTCTTTGATAACGACCGCGGTAAAACTCACTCGTCAGGTAAAGTGCTTTATAACGCACGCGTAATTCCTTACCGTGGTTCATGGTTAGACTTCGAATTTGATGCAAAAGATAACTTATATGTACGTATTGACCGTCGTCGTAAATTACCGGCGTCTATCATCTTACGTGCACTTGAGTACACGAGTGAAGAAATCCTAGATATCTTCTTCGATACTACTGCGTTTGAAATTGCTGACGGTAAAGTTCTTATGGAACTTGTACCTTCACGTTTACGTGGTGAAACTGCCGCTTTTGATATCAAGAGCGAAGACGGTGAAGTCCTTGTTGAAAGCGGTCGTCGTGTTACGGCTCGCCACATCAAGAGCATCGAGAAAAAAGGCATTAATCAATTAGAAGTACCACATGAGTACATCATTGGCCGTGTATTAGCGAAGAACTATGTTGATGAGTCAACAGGTGAAATCATCGCGACTGCAAATGACGAGCTAACGCTTGAAATGATGGCTGAATTGGTTAAAGCAGGTCACACTACTATTGATACATTATATATCAATGAAGTGGACAGCGGCGCTTACATGTCAAATACATTAAACATTGACTCGTCAAGCAACCGTTTAGAAGCACTAGTAGAAATTTATCGTATGATGCGCCCAGGCGAGCCACCGACGAAAGACGCGGCTGAAGCCTTATTTGAGAACTTATTCTTCTCAGAAGAACGCTATGACTTATCAACAGTAGGTCGTATGAAGTTCAATAGCCGTGTTGGTTACGATTCAGACACAGGCCCTGGCACATTAAGCAAAGAAGACATCGTAGCAGTTATGAAAGTATTGATTGCTATTCGTAACGGTGTTGGCGATGTTGATGATATAGACCACTTAGGCAACCGTCGTATACGTAGTGTTGGCGAAATGGCTGAGAACCAATTCCGTGTAGGTTTAGTACGTGTAGAACGTGCTGTACGTGAGCGCTTAAGCTTAGGTGACTTAGACGCGATCATGCCACAAGATCTTATTAACGCTAAGCCTATTTCGGCAGCAGTTAAAGAGTTCTTCGGCTCGTCTCAGTTATCACAGTTTATGGACCAAAATAACCCGCTATCAGAAGTAACGCACAAGCGTCGTATTTCTGCATTAGGTCCGGGCGGTCTAACTCGTGAGCGTGCTGGCTTTGAAGTACGTGACGTTCACGTAACTCACTACGGTCGTGTATGTCCAATCGAGACTCCTGAGGGTCCAAACATCGGTCTAATTAACTCATTGTCTACGTATGCACGTACCAATGACTACGGTTTCTTAGAAACACCTTACCGCAAAGTGGTAGACGGTGTAGTAACTGATGAAGTTGATTACCTATCAGCCATTGAAGAAGGTCAGTTTGTTATCGCACAGGCGAACTCAAACTTAACTGAAACCAATGAGTTTGTAGATGAACTTATTCCATGTCGTCACAAAGGTGAATCAACCTTTATGGGTCGCATGGACCAACAATATATGGACGTATCACCACAGCAGGTGATCTCTGTAGCGGCCGCACTTATCCCGTTCTTAGAACACGATGATGCTAACCGTGCATTGATGGGTTCAAACATGCAACGTCAAGCAGTACCAACATTGAAAGCGGACAAACCGTTAGTAGGTACTGGTATTGAGTTAACACTAGCGAAAGACTCTGGTGTGACGATTGTTGCAAAACGTGGTGGTGAAGTAATGTATGCCGACGCAAGTCGCATCGTTGTTAATGTACATGAAGAAGAACGCATCCCTGGCGAAGCGGGCATCGACATCTACAACTTAACCAAGTACACACGTTCTAACCAAAATACATGTATTAACCAAAAACCAACATGCATGGTTGGTGAACCGGTTACTCGTGGCGATGTGTTAGCAGATGGTCCTTCGACTGACTTAGGTGACTTAGCCCTTGGTCAAAACCTTCGCGTGGCATTCATGCCATGGAACGGTTACAACTTCGAGGATTCAATCTTACTATCAGAGCGCGTAGTTGAAGAAGATCGTCTAACGACTATCCATATTCAAGAACTACAGTGTATCGCCCGTGATACTAAATTAGGCTCAGAAGAGATCACAGCAGATATCCCGAACGTGGGTGAATCTGCACTAGGCAAGCTTGATGAATCAGGTGTTGTATATATTGGTGCTGAAGTTAAAGGCGGCGATATCCTAGTAGGTAAAGTGACTCCGAAAGGCGAAACGCAATTAACTCCTGAAGAAAAGCTACTACGTGCTATCTTCGGTGAGAAAGCGTCTGACGTTAAAGACAGCTCTTTACGTGTACCAAACTCTGTAACTGGTACTGTAATCGACGTACAAGTTTTCACCCGTGATGGTGTTGAAAAAGATAAACGTGCGTTAGAAGTTGAAGACATGCAGCTTCGCGAAGCGAAGAAAGACTTCAACGAAGAGTTCCGTATTCTAGAAGCCGGTGTTTTAGACCGTGCACGCAAGTTACTTGTGGCAGCTGGTTTCGATGAAGACAACTTAGCGTCACTGAATGCTGAAAAGTTACTAACTCAAAGCCTTGCTGAAGAAGACAAGCAAGCTGAACTTGAGCAACTAGCTGCACAGTACGATGAGCTTAAAGCTGAATACGATAAGAAGTTTGAAAACAAACGTCGTAAAATTACCCAAGGTGATGACTTAGCACCAGGCGTACTTAAGATTGTTAAAGTATACCTAGCTGTTAAACGTCGTATTCAACCAGGTGATAAAATGGCGGGTCGTCACGGTAACAAAGGTGTTATCTCGACTATCGTACCAGTAGAAGATATGCCATACGATGACAAAGGTCGTACGGTAGATATCGTACTAAATCCACTAGGTGTACCATCGCGAATGAACATCGGTCAGATCCTTGAAACACATATGGGTCTAGCTGCACGCGGTATTGGTGAACGCTTAGAAGAAATGATGAAAGAGCAACGCGAGCTTCATGAGCTACGTGCATTCATCAAACAAGCTTATGAGATCGGTGAATCTCGTCAGGTTGTGGATATTGCTAGTTTCTCTGATGACGAAATTCGTCGTTTAGCTGAAAACTTGAAAGGTGGTTTACCGATTGCTACTCCTGCATTTGATGGCGCGAAAGAAAGCGAAATCAAAGACATGCTAGAGCTAGGCGGCTACCCTAGAAGTGGTCAGGTTACACTTTATGATGGCCGTACTGGCGATCAGTTTGAACGTCAAGTAACTGTAGGTTACATGTACATGCTTAAACTTAACCACTTGGTTGACGATAAGATGCACGCACGTTCTACTGGTTCTTACAGCCTTGTTACTCAGCAGCCGCTGGGTGGTAAAGCACAGTTCGGTGGCCAGCGTT